>Ga0307424_1000015_pt1 | contig 67905 bp, 63 predicted proteins | sample SalMarWE160320MG_FD_202157 | JGI IMG/M metagenome (GOLD analysis project Ga0307424, IMG submission 202157) | Salt marsh sediment microbial communities from the Plum Island Ecosystem LTER, Massachusetts, United States - WE1603-20 | ecosystem: Environmental > Aquatic > Marine > Intertidal zone >... | reverse complement strand
CTTGTAGCCGTAGAAGTACGCAATGGAGACCTTGAGAAACTCGGTTGCCGCCTGCCCGTGGACGCCGGTCACTCGCACGCGGTTCGGCCCATCCTGCCGCAGCTGAATCGTGGTGAAGTCGGCGATCACGTCGGGCGTGATGTAGTTCCGCGGATCGCCCATCTCATAGATGAGCTGCTCGCTGACCGACGCCACCGAGATCCGGCCGCCGGTCCCCGGGTGCTTCGTGATCGCGAACGTTCCGTCGGCCGCGGCCTCGATGATGGGATAGCCGGGGTTCTCCATATGGGGAATCCGTTCCCAGTCCACGAGGCAATTGCCGCCGGAGCATTGCGCCCCGCACTCGATGATGTGGCCGGCGACGGTGCCGGCGGCCAACCGGTTCCAGTCGTTTCCGCGCCAGCCGAACTCGTGCATCATCGGCGCGAGCGTGAGGCCCGTATCCGTCACGCGTCCCGTGATCACGATGTTGGCGCCGCGCGCCAGGGCTTCCACCACGGGCGCCGCGCCGAGGTAGGCGTTGGCCGACAGCACGTGGTCGCGCACGGTCGCGAGCGGCGCGCCGTTATCCATGTTCGTGAGCGTGTGCCCCCGTGCCGCCAGATCATCCAACCGATCCAGGATGTCGTCCCCGGAAACCACGGCGACCTTCACCTTGCCAGCGAGTCCCTGTCGGCGGGCGGCCTCGATCACGGCATCGGCACACGCCCGCGCGTTCACGCCACCCGCGTTGGCCGTCACCCGCACGCCCTTGCGCACGAGGTCGGGCATGAGATTGTCCATCAAGTGGACGAAATCGGTCGCGTAGCCGCGCGACGGATCGCGCGAGCGCTGCTTCTGCATGATGGACATCGTCACCTCGGCGAGGTAGTCCATCATGAGGTAGTCGATCGGGCCGTCGCGCACCTGGCGCACGGGCGCTTCGAGCCAGTCCCCCCAGAACCCTTGGCCGGAGGCGATGCGGATCGGTCTTGCCGTCATCACGTCAACGGGTCGAGATGGCGGCCCGTACCCGGCCGCGACGCACCGACGGTGGTTCGCCGGGGACCTCGGCGACGACCTCGACGAAGGGATCCAACCCCGTGGGGAGCGCGAGCGTGGAATCCGACGGCCACGCGAGCAACGCGTGGGCCGCCGCCGCGATGTCGAGCGGGCGCGTGACCGTGGGGCTTGCCGAGTCGGATCGGAGATACACGATCGTGACCTCCGCATTCCAGGGCGTCCCGTCGTCGGGCAGCGCAAAGGCGGGCATCAGCTCGAGCGTCAACACGCGCGGGCCGTCCGCCGGCAGGGCCATGCGATGCCGGCCGAACGGGTAGTCGAGCCCGCCTTCGCTCACGAAGTACCCGGCGGAATCCCAGACAGACACCCCGACGTCGGTAATCCGAGCCCAGACCGACGGGTCGAAGGCCACGTCGAACTGGAGCATCGTTGCCCATGAGGGAGCATCGAGCCTGGTCCGCTCCACCGTGCCGCCGGTGCCGTGCAACGCGAGGGTGCGGGTGGCGCCGAGCGTGCGCACCGCGACGCTCGCGGCAACGGCGTGCCCGGACTCGTTCGTGACCTGGACGCCATCCGCCCGCTCCGCGAGGCTGACGGGCGGGAGCGCGGCCTCGAAGTCCACCGTCACCGGTCGCGTTGGCGGCGCGACGAGCACCGCCTCGTACACCCCGGGGAGGAGATCTTCGCCGCGCACCAGCAGCTCCCCGTCACGCGGCGACTCTCCGCCGATCTCGACCGACGACAGGTCCCGCTGGGGCTGACCGGACGGCTCAAAGAGGTACAACGTGACGGCCTGCTCCGGGTCCCCCACCGTGGCTCGGACGCGCAACCCTCCCGCATCCGGCGGGACCCGCAGGAAGAACCGGCTAACCCGGCCGCGCGGAATGTGGCGGCGCTCGCGCAGGGAACTGTCGAGCCAGTACGGCACGATGACGGTGTTGGTCAGTCCGAACGCCGCCCCCGCGAGGGTGTCGGTCGCCGGTCTCGCCCACACCGTCCCAACGTACATGCCCGGGATCTCGAGCTCGTCGCGGTCGTACGTCAGGGTCACCGTCGCCGGCTCGCCAGCGAACTCCATCGACGGCGGCGCATGGAGCCACGGAGCATCCGATCGAAGCAACAGCTCAGCGAACGGCTGGCCGCCTTCCGAGGTCACCGTGAACCGCTGGCGCGTGTCGCCCGCCGCGAGACCATCGCGCCGGTAGGCGGCGGAGAGCCCCGTGTTGCCGCCATCCGGTAACGCGCTCACCGCGAACCGACCGGCTCGATGCCCCGCGCGCAGCCAGCGATACGCCGCGGTGACGTCGGGAACGCCCGCTCCCATGTCCAGGGTGGTTGCGCCGTCGACGGGGGCAGCGGTGGCCCGCAATGCGGCTTCGAGCTCCGCACCCGTCTCCGTCTGGCCGTCCGCCTGACGAGCCGACAGCAGCAGTGCGACCATGCCGGACAGCTCCGGCGCCGCCATGCTGGTGCCAGCGGCAACCTCTTCACCCGTCTGCCACGGAGGCACGTTCGAGAACGCCACGCCCGGAACGCACAGGTCGGGCTTCCGCCGCGTGCCGCCACGCGAGCTCCACCACCCGAGCACGTCGCTCGCCGGCGCCCCCGCCGCGTCCGGCGCCTGTGCGAAGACGCCTGGGAACAATGCGCAGGCGGACAGCGCGAACTCGGCCGACCCCGGCAACCCGATCGTCGACACGCCCGGCCCGTCATTGCCCGCGCTGATCACCATCGTGACCTCCGGATGGTCCAACGCGAAGGCGTCCACTACCGAGTCGATGACGGCGCGCCCGAGACCGTTCTCGTTGGCGATGCCGAAGCTCAGGTTGAGCACGAGGGGGATGCGTCGTTGGGCCGCGTAGCCGGCGGCCCACGTCATGGCCCGCACCATGCTCGCGGTCACGGAGATGCCACCGCGCGCGTCGTTCGCGATCTTGAGACCGAGGATGCGCGCGCCGGGCGCGATGCCGTCGAAGCCCGCCACGCCGAACAGATCGTGCCCGGCGGCGATCCCGGCCACGTGCGTGCCGTGCCCCGCCGTATCGAAGAACAGATCGAGTACCGGGGCGTTGTGCTCCGTGGCGAAATTCGCGGCGATCGTGAGCGGGCCGTAGGTGAACGTGTCTCCGGCCACGGCGAAGTCCCGGACCGGGGTCTCGTCGGCGAGCGACCCATTGCCATCGGTGTCCGCGACCAGGAACCATCCGTCGGGCGCGCGGCCCACCACCACCACCAGCGCGTCGTCGCGGTCGCCGTCCCCGTTCACGTCCGCGGCCGGCATCGGGCCAAGGGTGCGCTCGACCAGCGTTCCCCCGTAGTACGGGCCGACCGAGAGTCCGGCCACGCGACCGAACCCGCGAAGGTGCCGCCCCGCCACGAGGACGCCGTCACCGGTCGGGAAGACCCGCTCGAGCGTGATCCGACCTTCGTCCGAGAAGTCCCGCAGGTCCACCAGCTTCGCTTCGCCGGTCGTGGTCCGTTGAAGACCGGGAACGCCGGCGTCGATCCCGCTGTCCATGATCCCGATCAGGACGCCCCGGCCGTCATAGGTCGGATGCTCGGTGAGGAACCGCTCCGCGCCACCCGTGCGCCGCGGCAGCAGGCCCAGCAACCGCGCCGCCTGCGGAGGCAGGACGGGCTGGACGGACTTCGCAACCGCGACACTGCTCGCGTCCGCCGGTGCCGCGGCAGGTGCGGGGCGCACGGGGAGCGGCTCGGGTGCGCGCGCGCCGCAGGCGACGGCCAGCACTCCCACACCGACCGTCGCTCCACGCGCGACCAACCGCCTCACGGATGCAGCTCCGGCAGGATGAACGCGCCGAGGTGAGGGCCGTCGTAGTTGCTGCAGATCCGGCAGGCGAACGCGAGCATGGCGCGCGTGTCCTCCGGCGCGATGATCGCATCGACGAAGCCGCGCGCCGCGGCATACCGGGCGTCGAGCTGATGCTCGTAATCCTCGCGCATCTGCTCGACGGCTTCGGCAACCCCGTCGTCGTTGACACGGCTCCCGTAGACGGCCTGCACGGCCGATTCTCCCTCCATCACGCCCATGCGTCCCGTGGGCCACGAGAGTATGAAGTCCGGGTCGAATCCCTGCCCCGCCATGGCGTAATAGCCGGCGCCCGACGCGTGATTCACCGTGAGCACGATCTTCGGTACGACCGCGGTTGCCATCGCCTCCACGAACTGTGCGCCCGCGCGGATGATCCCGGAGTGCTCGGCCTCCGGTCCGACCATGAAGCCGCTCACGTCCTGCACGAACAGGATCGGGATCCGCTCGCGGCTCGCGTTCTCGATGAAGTAGGCGACCTTCTCCGCGCTCGCCGTATAAACGATGCCGCCGAACTTCGGGCGCTCACCCTCGCGCCCCTTGATGATGCCCCGCTGGTTGGCGATCACGGCCACCTGCCATCCCTCGATCGCGCCGTGCCCGCAGAGCATCTCCGCGCCGATGTCCGGCTGGAATTCCGTCAGCTGCCCGTCATCCAGCAGGCACGCCAGCGTCGCGCGCATGTCATACGCCATGCGGTGATCGTGGGGCAGCAGCTCGTACAGTTCTTCCGCGGGTCTTCCGGCCGGGCGATCCGGCGCGGACCGGCGCGGCGCCAACGCGCGCGTCGCCACGGGGAGTCGAGCCACGTACTCGCGAATCTGCGCGAGGCAGTCGGCATCGTCCGTGGCCCGGTAGTGGGCGACCGCGCTCACGGCTGTATGCGTCACGGCCCCGCCGAGAAACTCGCCGTCCACCGTCTGTCCGGTGGCGCCCTTCACGAGATTCGGTCCGCCGAGGCCCATGAAGGACGTGCCCTCGACCATGTAGATGACGTCGGAGAGCGCCGGGAGATAGGCCCCCCCTGCGACGCACGGGCCCATCACCGCCGAGATCTGCGGCACGTGGAGGTACCGCCGCATGATCGAGTTGTAGTAGAAGATGCGGGCCGCGCCGTACTGGCCCGGGAACACACCGCCCTGATAGGGCAGATTCACGCCGGCGGAGTCCACGAGGTAGATGATGGGGATGCGCTGGCGCATGGCCACTTCCTGCGCCCGCAGGATCTTCTTGATGGTCTCCGGCCACCACGATCCTGCCTTCACCGTGGCGTCGTTCGCCACGATGACCACCTCGCGGCCACTCACCTCCGCGACGCCCGTGATCACGCCCGCGCCGGGCGCCTGACCGTCGTATTGGTCGTAGGCCACCAGCAACCCGATCTCGAACCAGGGAGCATCCGGATCGCGCAGCGCCGCGACGCGCTCGCGCGCGGTCTGCTTAGCCTGATCGTGCTGCTTGTGGATCTTGGCGGCGCCGCCCCCCTGTTCGAGGCGCGCCACCAACTCACGGTAGGCGGCGGTGAGCTCGTGCAGGCGGCTGAGACGAGGCGCGGAACCCGCGGCGGTCACGACCGCCGCCGTTCGACGGTCGCCGTGATGTAGTCCACGATCTCCGTGGTGGGCGTGCCCGGACCGAAGAGCCTCGCGACCCCCTCCGCCTCGAGCGAGGACACGTCTTCCTGCGGGATGATGCCGCCACCGAGCAGCACCACCTCGTCGCGACCCGCCGTCACCAGCAGGCGTTTCACCCGCGGGAACAGGGTCATGTGGGCGCCGGACAGGATGGACAGGCCCACCACGTCCACGTCTTCCTGGATGGCCGCGGTCGCGATCATTTCGGGCGTCTGGTGCAGGCCGGTGTAGATGACTTCCATTCCCGCGTCTCGAAGCGCCGCGGCGACGACCTTCGCGCCGCGGTCGTGTCCGTCGAGCCCGGGTTTCGCGACCAGCACCCTGATCGGTCGCTTGCGCTCGGAGCTACTCATGGCGCGTTCAACCTATGGTTCACGTTGGTTCGCAACAAGCCGGGTCACCCGACCCGGAACCGCAAGAGACAGGCGAGACCGTCCACGTGCTGGCGCACCTCCGCATCCTCCACCACGTCCACCCGCGCCCCCTGTCGCAGCGCTTCTTCGATGGCTTCGTCCACGACGTCCGGCACCGGCGTCGCCGGGCCGTCCCCCACGCACACGTCGTCCGTCACGCCGAGCCGCCCACTGCCGTCGCATCGGAACCCAGGCCGGTCGGCCTGCCCGTCCACGAGGAGCGTGTGCACCTGACCGCGCGACAGCGCCTCGAGCGTGGCGGTCATGCCGTTGAGCGCCCACCCGGTCCCCATGCCGTCCCGCAACTCCTTGAGGTGGCGCCGCTCCCACTCCCGCTCCGTGGTCTGGCGGACGTCGAGCACCGCCTCGAGCAGATCGCTCTCGGTCACGGTCTTCGGGTTCAGCCGGACCCCGCCGATCATCGCGTCGGAAACATACGGGTGCAGATGCGGCTCCACCGCGCCCACATCCGCTTTCGCGCCGGCCAGCACCACTCCGCGCACGGGACGCTCGCGCGTGATGTCGAACAGGCGCTGCGCGATCTGCGCGTAGTGGCGCTGCTTCTCTTCGCGGATCCGCTGATTGAAGTTGTGCTCGCCCGGCGCCGACGCCCGACTGGCGGCCCCGCCACCCCGCCCCTCGCGCGGTCCGTGAAAGTGGGTGGAGCGCGTCGTGTCGGCGGCGGCGAGATCCGGCAGCTCCGCCACGCCGCGCGCCGTCACCTCGAAGAAGCGCGCGTTCGTGCGGTCGTACACCGCGCACACCACCCGGCCGAACTCGTCGTCCAAGGCGGCCAGCTCCCGGACGAGCGGTGAGTGGTCCACCACCAGGCGGGACCGAAACACCATCGGCAGCGGGAGCGCTTCGAACAAGCCCAGGGGCTCGCACGCGAACAACGCGATGCCCCGCCCCGCGGGCAACTGCCCCGGATGCGACAGATAGTCCCGAATCCGCTCGACGTCGCGCTCGACCTGCGCGTGCGCCGTGCGATCCAGTCCTCGCGCCTCCAGTCCCTGCAACAACTGGCGCGCTCGGTTCTTGACCTTGATCAGGTATTTCCCGCGACCGCGGTCGCGGGGTTCCAGTTTCAGGTAGCAGGACACGACCCAGTGCGGAGTCGTCCCCATATCCGTCAGCCGACCGATCAGGGAGGCGACCGTGGTCGCGCCGGTCTCCGGTCGCGATCCCCCCGTCCGCCGCCCCGCCGCCCCGCGCCTAGAAGAAGACCGGTTCGCGGTAGGCACCATATACCTCCTCGAGTGCATGGCGAATCTCAAACAGCGTGCAGTAGGCCCGCGCGCAGTCCAGCATGGCCGGGATCACGTTGGTATCGCGCTCTCCGGCCGCCTTCAACTCGGCCAGGCAGCGCTCCACCTGGCCCGTGTCGCGACGGGCGCGCAGCTCGACCAGCCGCCGACGTTGGGTCTCGTCCACCGACGCCCCGATCTTGAGGATCTCGGGCTCCGGCTCGTGTTCGTTCGTGAACGCGTTGACGCCGACCAGCACCCGCCGGCGCTGTTCGACCTCATGCTGGAACCGGCGTGCGCTCTGCGCGATTTGCCGCTGGAACCAGCCCAGCTCGATGCCCCGTACCACGCCGCCCAGCTCGCGGATCTCGACGAAGAGCGCCTCGGCCTCTTGCTCCATCCGATCCGTCAGCCCCTCGACGAAGTACGACCCGCCCATCGGATCGATGACGTTCGCGACCCCGGTCTCGTGCGCGAGAACCTGTTGGGTGCGCAACGCCAGCCGCGCCGATTCCTCGGTCGGGAGGGCGTACGTCTCGTCGAGCGCGTTGGTGTGCAGCGACTGCGCCCCCGCCAGCACCGCCGCCATCGCCTGATAGGCGACGCGGACCACGTTGTTCATCGGCTGCGGGGCCATCAGCGAGACGCCGGCGGTCTGGCAATGGAACCGCATCATCCACGACCGCGGGTTCTTCGCGCCGTACCGGTCCCGCATGTACCGCGCCCAGATGCGCCGCGCCGCCCGCATCTTCGCGATCTCCTCGAAGAAGTCGTTGTGCACGTCCCAGAAGAACGACAGCCGGGGCGCGAAACGATCCACGTCCAGTCCCCGCGCCACTCCGCGCTCCACATACTCGAAGCCGTTGGCCAGCGTGAACGCCAGCTCCTGCGCCGCGGTGGCGCCCGCCTCCCGAATGTGATAGCCGGAAATCGAGATCGTATTCCACTGCGGCGTGTGCTCCGCCGCCCACTCGAACATGTCCACGATGATCTTGAGCGCGGGCTCCACGGGATAGACCCACGCGTGCTGCGCCATGTACTCCTTGAGGATGTCGTTCTGGACCGTTCCCCGGATCTTGGCGATGTCCACGCCCTGGCGTTCGGCGGCCGCGACGTAGAAGCAAAACAGGATCGCCGCCGGGCCGTTGATGGTCATCGACGTCGACACCTGATCCAGCGGAATCCCGTCGAACAGCGTCTCCATGTCCGCGAGCGAGGAGATGGCGACCCCACACATGCCAACCTCGCCCTCGGAGCGCGGATGGTCCGAGTCGTATCCCATGAGCGTGGGAAAGTCGAAGGCGGTGGAGAGGCCCGTCTGACCGTGCTCCAGCAGGAACTTGAAGCGCCGGTTGGTGTCCGCCGCCGTGCCGTAGCCGGCGAATTGGCGCATCGTCCAGAGCTTGCCCCGGTACATGGTGGGGTGGACGCCCCGCGTGAACGGGAATTCCCCTGGATCGCCGAGCTGCGCGTCGTAGCTCCACGCCTCCAGGTCTTCCGGCGTGTACAGCGGGCGCAGCGGCATCGAGCTCTGGGTGACGAACTCGACGTCCCGCTTGGTCTCCGCCTCGAAGGCCGCTCGCCACCCCTCGTGTCCGTCACGCGTTCCCATTCCCGATCTCCTTTCGCACGCTAGCCAGGATCTCGTCGGCCAGGTCATACGGACTCACCGTGCCCGACGTTACGCGCTCGAGCCCGGCCCGTAGCACGCCTTCTCCTCCTCCCCGATCCCACACGAGTTGCCGCACCGTCCGTTCGACGACTTCGCGCGTGAGTTGTGCTAATCGCTCCCGTCGCCGTCGCTCCAACTCGCCGGTCCGCGCGACGTGCTCGGCGTGGCGCTCGACCGCATCGACCAGCTCAGCGACCCCCTGGTCGTGGACCGCCGCGAGGAGGAGAGCCGGCGGCTCCCACGCCTCCCCCCCCGACCCCTCCTTCCCGCCGGGCCGACGGGCCGCATTGCTACCCTCGTCCCGTCCACCGCGTCGGTCGGGACCGCCGGGACCGCCGGGGATGGGGGCGGCGGCGGGGTGGTGATGCGGCGCCACGTGCCGAAACGCGTTCCCGCGCCGGATGCCCAGCATCACTTCGATCTCGTTCCGCAGCCGATCGGCCCCGGGACGGTCAGCCTTATTGATCGCGTAGATGTCCGCGATCTCCATGACACCGGCCTTCAGCACCTGCACGCCATCGCCGGATTCGGGCACGAGTAGCAGCACGGACGTGTCCGCCGTCGCCGCAATCGTCAGCTCCGACTGCCCAACCCCCACCGTCTCGATGAGGATGCGCTCGAATCCGAACGCGTCCAGTACGTCGCACACTTCTCGCGTCGCCGTGGCCAGCCCACCCATCTCGCCCCGGGTGGCCATGGATCGGATGAATACGTCCGGATCCAGGGCCACCGACTCCATCCGGATCCGATCGCCGAGCAACGCGCCACCGGTGAATGGACTGGTGGGGTCCACCGCCACCACTGCCACCGAACGACCGCGCTGCCGGTAGTGCCGCACCACATGCTCGGTGAGGGTTGATTTTCCCGACCCCGGCGGGCCCGTGATTCCGACGCGATGCGCCCGGCCGACGCGCGTGTGCAGCGCCGACAAGAGGTCCTCGACACCGGGCCGGCCGTTCTCCACCATGGAGATCGCGCGGGCCAGCGCCGGGACGCGGCGGGCGTCAAACGCGGCGAGCAATTCCGCGGTGGACATACCGAAAGGTCACGAGCCCCAGAGCGTTGGGCAACCCGGCTCACCCGCCCCCGAGCAACAAGCTGGTCCCGAGCCCGAGCAGGAGAAGGAAGCCGATCATGTCGGTGAACGTCGTGACGAAGATCGAGCTGGCGACGGCTGGATCGATGCCGAACCGGTCGAGCAGGAGCGGGACCAGCGACCCCGCCACGGCCGCGACGATGAGGTTGGCCCACATGGCCATCAGCACCACCGCGCCCAACCGCCACCCGTGGGCGCCCCCGACCAGCGTTCCCACGATGCCGACCACGAAGCCGATCGCCATGCCGTTCACCATGCCCACCGCGACTTCCTTGCCGACGATCGACAGGCGGCGGCCGGCCGGAATCAGACCCAGCGCGATGCGCCGGACGGTGACGGCGAGCGCCTGCGTCCCCGCGTTCCCGCCCATGCCGGCCACGATCGGCATCCAAACCGCCAACGCGACCGCCTGCGCGATGGTGCGCTGGAACAGATACACGATCGAGCCCGCCATGAAGGCCGTCACCAGGTTCACGAGGAGCCATGGCAGGCGGGAACGCACGGCGTCCACCCACGTGCCGGCGAGGGCCTCGTGTCCCGGTACGCCGCCGAACTTGAGCAAGTCCTCGGTGCTCTCTGCCTCGACCACGTCGATCACGTCGTCGAACGTCACGCGACCCAGTAAGCGGCCGAGACCGTCGACGACCGGGATGGCCGCCAGGTTGTACCGCGCCATCAGCCGCGCGACCTCCTCCTGGTCCAGCTCCGGCGAGACGATCGCCGTCACCGGCTCCATCACCTCCTGCACGAGGCAAGTCGGCGGCGTGACGACCAGATGCTGGAGCGAGAGGATCCCTCCCAACCGGTGATCGGCGTCCACACAGTACACCTGGTAGAAATCTCCGATCTCGCCGGCCTGCTCACGCACCGAGCTGACGGCCTCCTCGATGGTGAGCGTGGTTGGTACCACGACGAGGGCCGTCGTCATCCGGCCGCCGGCCGTCTCTTCCCCGAAAACCATCAGCCGCTCGACGTCCGCCCGGTCCGCGACATGCGCGAGAATCCGCCGGGCGGTCTCCCGTGGCAGATCTCCAATCAGGTCCGCGGCATCGTCCACCTCGAGCTCATTGACGATGCCGGCCGCCTGTTCCGGACGCAGGGCGGCCAGCAGCTCCTCCGGATGCTCCTCCTGCTCCATCTCCGCCAACGCCTCGGAGATGATGGCGGGGGGAAGGGACTGCACGATCTTGAGCTGCAGCGCGTCGTCCAGCTCGGCGAGCACGTCCGAGAGGTCGGACGGGTGCACACTCTTGGCATACCGCAGGAAGCCGGCGACGTCGCCGGCCTCCGCCACACGCCGCATCTCGTCCAGCAGTCCGGGAAGGCTCACGTCCCACGCTCCCGGAAGAGGTCATCCAGGTCGAGTCCGCGGCGCGGCGACGATAGCATCCCGCCTTCCGGCGCGACCGCTCCTGCGGAGATGACGAACTTCATGGCCTCCTCGATCGCGATGTCCGCATCGATCACCCGCGCCCGGGGGATGACGAGGAGGAACCCGGAGGTCGGATTCGGCGTCGTGGGCACGAACACGTTGATACACGGCTCGCCGAGCACCTTGCTCATCACCGGGGCCGAGTCATTGGTCACGAACCCGATGGCCCAGAGCCCCTCCGTGGGATAGGGAACGAGCACGGTCCGCTTGAAGATCCGGCTCCGATCGCTCGCGATGCTCTGGACGATCTGGCTCGCCGCGCTGTAGAGCCGGCCGGCCACCGGGAATCTGAGCAGCGCCTCGTTCCACGCCTTCAGGACCCGCAAGCCAATGGCTTGATGCACGATCCAACCCACCAGCAGGATCGCGAGCGCGAGGAGCACGAAGCCCAGCCCCGGAATGCGGACACCAAGCGCCGCCTGGATCGGCTCGCCGAGGATGTCGTCGAGTTGGTCGAAGATCCACCGCAGCACCACTATGGTGACGCCGACGGGCGCGATGACCACGAGACCGACCAAGAAGTAGCGACGCAACCGTGGGAGACGCGCCATGGTCAACTCCCGATCACTGTCACGGACACGGCCTCGGCGCGTCGCACGATCACGCGCTCGACGCGCGTCGCGCTCGCCTGCACCACGTCGAACTCCAACTGACCCAACACGACGCGCTCCCCGATCCGCGGAATCCGCCCCAAGGCGGTCGTCAACATCCCCCCGAGCGTCTCCCGTCCGCCGGGAAGCGTCACGCCGAACCGATCCGCGATCTCCTGTACGCCGAGGGCGCCATCCACGTCGAGCAGCTCGGTCTCACCGGCATCCGCAGTCACGCCGTCGCGCTCGTCGAAGATCTCCCCAACCAACTCCCCCAGGAGATCGTCCAGGGTCACGATGCCGGCGGTCCCACCAAACTCGTCGAGAACGACCGCGAGGTGGCGACGCTCCCGCTGCATCTCGAACAGGACATCCGCGCAGCGCCGAGATGCGGGGATCGCCAACACCGGCCGCAGCGGCAGCCGATCCGTCATCCCCACCTTGAGGAGGTCGAAGACGTACGCCATCCCGATGATCTGGTCCAGCGAGTCGCGAAACACCGGGAGGCGGGAGTACCCCGACTCCGTGAGTAGCACCGCGGCCTCCTGCGCGGACGCGGATTCCTCGAGCGCGACGATATCGGGACGCGGCGTCATGACCTCACGAACGGTCCGGTCGGTGAACGCCAACACCCCGGCGAGAACGACGATCTCGTCCTCCCCAACCGTATCGCTCCCGCGGCGTGCTCTCCCGATGTCCAGATCCCGGCCGGCGGGTAGCAGGACGCGCGCCAGGCGTCCCAGGTGTTCCAGGGTTGGGGCCGCCGCACGCACGAGAGGCTCCGGCCACCGATGCCCGATGGCGCGCGGGACGGCGTACGCGATCGTCAGGATGGCGGGCACGCCGAGGAGCAGTACGGCACCCGCGCTCCACGCCGTCAGCGGGGCAACCAGGCCGGCCGCGCCCATGCCCGCGAGCACCATGCCGCCAGCCATGAGCCCGTGTCCAGGACCGACGATCCGCGCGGGCGCCGACAGGAGCGCCGCGGCGACCGCGCTGCCGTGCTGCCGCTGGGAGACCCATCGGGCGAGCGCCAGGCGACTCACGGCGCCTGCCCCCGCGACGAGGATGGTACCCGCCGACGTCGCGACCACGCCGAGTAGTAGCAGGATCGCGCTCATGCGTCGTCTCCCCACGCGCTCGCCGTGTCCCGGCTCGTGACCTCCGCGCGGGCCAGGCGCTCGAAGTACACGCGGTGGATGCGCCGCCGCACGACGTGCTCGACGACGACCCGGAACCCGGCAACCGTGAGCTCCTCGCCGGGCCGCGGCACGCGACCCAGCTCGGCGTAGATCAAGCCGCCGACCGTGCTGACGTCCTCGTGATCGAAGGGCACGCCAAGCGTCGCCGAGAGATCGTCGAGGGGTACGCGCCCGTTGACCCAGAACCGATCGTTTCCCTCGCGCTCGATTTCCGGTTCCTCCTGCACGTCGTACTCGTCGTGGATTTCCCCGACGATCTCCTCGAGGACGTCCTCGAGCGTCACCAAGCCGGACGTCCCACCGAACTCGTCCACCACGATCGCCAGATGACCGCCGCCCCGCTGGAAGTCCCGCAGTTGCTGCGACAGCAGCTTCGACTCGGGGACGAAGGGGACGGGTCGGATCAGCTCCTGCCATCGCTCGGGCGGGGCCGCGGTGCCGATCAAGCCCGGCGCGAGATCCTTGGCATAGACGATCCCGGCGATGTCGTCGAGCGTCTCTCGAAACACCGGCAAGCGGGAGTGCTCGCTGCGGCGAGCCACCGCGAGCAGCTCGCTCCAGGGCGCATCGACTTCGACGGCCACCACGTCGAGCCGCGGCGTCATCACGTCCTCGATCGACGTGTCTTCGAGCGACAGCACCCCCAACAACATGTCGCGTTGCGCGACGCCGAATTCGCGTCGCGCCGTGGTGGCGGGCGGAACGAGTCGATGCACGCCCGCGTCGACCCAGGTCAGCAGCCCCAGCAATGGGCGGAACGGCACGAGGCTGGCGCGGGCCGCGGGCAACACCTCCCGCGCCAGCTCCGGCACCAGACCGCCGAGCGTCCGGGGAACGAGGTCGCCGACCAGCAGGAGCAGCGCCGCGCCCGCCACAACCACCACCGTGGCACCGAAGCCGGATCGGGTCCACCATTCCGCCGCCAGGCCGAGCGCCGTTCCGCCAATGGCGAGCAACGCCAGGCGCGCCATCCGCAGCGCGCGGAGTACCGGGAGGCCGCTCCTCTCCTCGGGTGGCGGATCACCCACCGGACTGCCAATGCCGGGAGCCTCACCACCGAGCGCCAGCAAGAACGCCCAAACGGCCACGACACCACCCGCAATCGCGAGCACAATGGGTGCAACGCTCATCGGCCGGGCCCGTGCAGGACGGCCGACACGTACCGCTCCTGTCGCCGCCACATCGGTGAGCGCGTGCGGGCAACGGCTCCGGCGGGATGGCCGTACCCCAGGGCGTGCAGCGTCCCATGCACCGCCAGGCGCACCAACTCGCTCCGCGGCGAAACACCGAGCGCGCGAGCCGACCGTTCCGCGACCGCCGGGCACACGTAGACGTCGCCGATCAACCGGCCGTCGTGTCGCATCCCGAACGCGATCACATCCGTGGCCCGATCGCGCCCGAACGCGCGCCGATTGATCACGCGCATCCGCTGGGACGAGAGTTGCGTGACGGTAATCGTCGCGGGACCGGTGCGTTCCCGTCGCAGCACCAGTCGCACCGCCCGCCGGAGCGCGTCGGGCAACCGCGGGCGTGTGCCCCCGGGGGCGCTCACCCGAACCTCATGCCGGGGTCGCCGGTTCCCAATCCGCACTGATTCCCCCGGAGGCCGTCGGGTAGTCGATCCGGTTGTGGTGCGCGCCGGACAGCACGCGCGCAAACTCGTCCTGCACGCGCTGCAACTGCGCGAGCGTCAGCGGCGCCTCGTCGAGCTGCCCCGACTCCACCCGCTGGTGCACGAGGTGCTCGATCGCGTCCCGGACTTTGTCGGGCGACGGATCCCCAAGTACCCGGAGCGCCGCCTCAACCCCGTCCGCCAGCATCGCCACCGCCGTCTCGACCGACCGCGGCTTCGGTCCCGGGTAGCGGAACGACTCCGGTGACACCTCGCCCTCCGCGCGCGCCCGGGCTCGCTCCAGGAAGTACGTAATATCCGACGATCCGTGATGCTCGGGAATGAACGCCGCCACCCTGGCCGGCAGACGCGCCTCCGCCGCCAGCGCCATGCCGTCCTTCACGTGGCTCCGAATCAGTTGCGCCGACACCTCCGGCTTGAGCTTGTCGTGGGGGTTCGTCCCCGGCGCCTGGTTCTCGACGAAGAACTGCGGTTTGTTGACCTTCCCGATGTCGTGGTAGTAGCAGCCGACCCGCGCCAGGAGCCCGTTGGCGCCGATCGCGTTGCAGGCCGCTTCGCACAGGTTCGCCATGGCGATGCTGTGGGCGTACGTGCCCGGCGCCTCGGTCGCCAGGCGTCGCAGCAACGGATGCATCGGGTCGGACAACTCGAGCAGCGTGACATCGGTCGTGATGCGCCCGAGCGACTCGAAGAGCGGGAGCGCCACGCTGACCAACGCGGCCGACGCCACGGCGTTCACCGCCCCGCGGAGCGCGCTCGTTCCGATTGCCTGCACTTCCCAGCCCAGTTGCATGCCGACCGCAAGCGATGCGATGCCGTACCCCACGATCACGATGGCCATCGTCGTGAGGACCTGCGTCCGCCGCCGCACCACCCGCATCCCCACGGCCGCCGCGATGCCGCCGATCAGCGCGAGGTAGAGGCTACTCGGCATCTGATAGGTCGTTTGCGACGCCAGCAGCACCGCGAGCACCGACGCGCCGAGCATCGCGACCCGACCGCTGAACAGCGCCGTCAGAAGCATCGCGGCAAACGGAATGGGAATCAGCTCGGCGCCGGGATGGAGGAACCGCGCGTTGAGCGCTGCGCCCCCGATCACGATGCCGAAGAGCGCCGTGAACACCGCGATGTGCCGCAGGTCGGCGTACGACTCGCGGCGGTACAACACCAGCAACAGCCAGAAGATGGACAGCACCAACGCCCCCGAGCCGAGCTGCCCGGCGGCCGCCGTCGCGCTCCGCCCTCCCAGCCCGCGCTGCACCAGCTCGCTCCGCAGCGCGTCGAGCCGCGCGTGGATCTCGTCGGTCACGACCTCGTGCGCGCCCACGATCTGCTCGTTGGCCCGTACCCGGTCCTTCACCGGATCGACGCTCTCCCGCATCGCCTGCCGCAGGGAATCCGTCGCCACCCGGTCCGGGACCAGCGTGGGCCGGAACACCCGGTTCAGGATCTTGACGTAGATCCCATCTCCGATGGCGGAATTCGTCGGACTGCTCTGGGATCGCGCCTCGAGGAACCGCTGGTTATCCGCCACCGACGCGCGGGCCACCACACGCTCGTTGCCGTCGCGCCGGACGATGAGCTCCCGGGCCGATTCCGCCTCCAGTGTGGCGCTGCTTCCCACCCCGCGCGCGAGTTGGAGCCGGAGCGTCTCCGTCGTGGCCTTGCGGAACGCGGTCAGACGTCCCTGCTGCAGCAAGAACGACGCTTCGTCGGGGCTGATCGTAAGCCCGGCCGAGGCCGCCGCCGCCACGAGCTCCGGTGCGGTGGCTGTTGAATCGAGCCGGTGGAAGAGATTCCTCGTCAGGGCCAGCGCCGAATCGAGCGCGCGCGCGCGGTACACGTAGATCGGCCGCACAGTCGCCGCGAGACGATCCCCGTCCCGGGCCAGCTCCGCCCCCGACTTGCGGACGTCGAAGTCGAACGGCGCCACGATGTCCCGCTGCGCGACCTGGCCGGCATCCAGGCGTGGAGCCTCCGTGCGGCGGGAGCCCGGATAGAGCAGGAACGTCAGGAGCGCGAGGCCGACGACCGGGAGCCAGCGCACGACATGGAATCCGACGTGCCGCGGCAGCTGGGGCGCGAGTGGCTCGATGGGAATTGCGAAGCTCCGACGCCCCTTCATCCGCCCTGATCCTCCGTGTAGGCCCGAATGATCTCCCGCACCAGCCGGTGCCGCACGACGTCCCGTTCTTCCAAATAGCAGAAGGCGACGCCCGAAATGCCCGGCAGGATGCGCTCGACCTGGATCAGACCCGACTCCTCGCGCGTGGGCAAGTCGATCTGGGTCTTGTCCCCGATCACCACCGCCCGCGAGTTCAATCCCAGCCGGGTGAGGAACATCTTCATTTGGCCACCGGTCACGTTCTGCGCCTCGTCGAGGATCACGAACGCGTCCGACAGGGTTCGCCCGCGCATGTACGCCAGCGGCGCGATCTCGATCGTTCGCGTCTCGAGCGCCCGCTGCATGCGCTCGGCGGGCATCAGGTCCTCGAGGGCGTCGTAGAGCGGGCGCAGATAGGGATCCACCTTCGCCTGCAAGTCGCCCGGAAGGAACCCCAGGCGCTCACCGGCCTCGACCGCGGGCCGGGCCAACACGAGCCGCCGCACGCGCTTCCGCGCGAGAAACTCGACGCCGAGGGCGCACGCGAGATAGGTCTTCCCGGTCCCCGCGGGGCCGATGCCGACCACGATGTCATGCCCCCGAATGGCCTGCACGTATTCGCGTTGCCCCGCGGTCTTCGGCCGCACGATCTTGCGAAGGCCCGGCAGCGCGATCCGGAGGTCACCGTTGTCCCGATCCTCCGGATCGGGACCGTCGGTCAACAAGCGGCGGACGTCGTCGGGATCCACATCGCCTCGGCGAGCCATGTCCACGAGCGCCGTTGCGTACCGCGCGGCGCGCTCCACATTCTCCGGCGACCCCACCAGCACGAGCTCGTCCCCGCGGAGCACCACGCGCGTCTCCGTGACATCCGCAAGGTCGACCAGGTGACGGTCGTTGACGCCCGCGACCGCAAGCAGGTCGGCCCCTTCCGTAGGGATCCGGTGGGTGGCGTCGGTCACGATTCGATCCGAAGGTGCAGCGCCTTGAGCTCGTCGTTCCGCACGGGCGCCGGCGCGTCCTCGAACAAGGCGCGCGCGGCGGTCGTCTTCGGAAAGGCGATGACGTCGCGGAGACTCTCCCCACCGGCGAGCAGCATCGCGACGCGATCGAACCCGATCGCGAAGCCCCCATGGGGAGGCGCCCCACTGCCGAGCGCATCGAGCAGAAAGCCGAAGCGCCGCCGAGCCTCCTCGGACCCGATGCCCAGAACCTCGAAGACACGGAGTTGGACCTGCGGATCCGTGATCCGAATGGAACCACTCCCCAACTCGGTCCCGTTGTAGACCGCGTCGTAATGCACCGCCCGCACGCCCGCCGTTTCTCCCGCCAGGAACCGCGCCCGATCGTCCGGATGCGGCGCCGTGAACGGATGGTGCGCGAACACCAGCGCGCCGGTGTCCGCGTCGCGCTCGAACAACGGGAACTCCTCCACCCACAGGAAAGCGTGCTGCTCGCACGGCGTCGGTGCCAACCGGCGAATGAGCTCGTGGCGAACGCGATCCAGCGCGGGCGCGGTGACCTGGTCCGCGCCGGCGGCGGCCAGCAGGAGATCCCCATCCGCGATGCCGAGTGACTCGGCGGTGACGCCATCGAGCTTGGCGAGCGGACCACTCAACTGCTCGCCCTGCCGTTTCAGGGTTGCCAGTCCACCCAGGCCACCGGCCCGCGCCACGTCCGTGAGGCGATCCACGTCTTTCCGCGACAGCGCCACTCCACCCGGCACCCGGATGGCCCGCACCCGGCCCCCGTCCGCGTGGGCGTCCTCGAACGCGCGAAACCCTCGCCCGACGAGCCGGTCCGACCAATCCTCCAGCTCCAGGGCAAAACGCGTGTCGGGTTTGTCCGTTCCGTAGCGCTCGAGCGCCTCGCGATGGGACAGACGCGTGAACGGACGCGTCACCGCGTGTCCGGCTTCGTCCCACAGGGCCACCAGCACCGCCTCGACCGCGGCGTACACGTCCTCCGGCCCGACGAACGACGCCTCCAGGTCGATCTGCGTGAACTCCGGCTGCCGATCGGCACGGAGATCCTCGTCCCGAAAGCACCGCGCCAATTGGAAGTAGCGGTCGAAGCCCGCCACCATCAGCAACTGCTTGTAGATCTGTGGCGATTGGGGCAACGCATAGAACTGGCCCGCATGCACGCGCGAGGGTACGAGGTAGTCGCGCGCCCCCTCGGGGGTGGGCTTGGTCAGGATCGGCGTCTCGATCTCGAGAAAGCCGAGTTCCGACAACGTCCGACGCGCCGTCTGCAGGAGCCGGTGTCGCAGCGCCAGGTTCCGCTGCATCTCCGGCCGGCGCAGATCCAGCACGCGCTGCTGCAGCCGCAGCTCCTCCGACGGTAACGCTTCCCCTTTGGTCCGCCACACGGGAATCGGCAGCGACGCCGGCGCCGGACCGACCACATCGAGGCCGGACGCGCGGACCTCCACGGCACCGGTCGCGAGCTCCGGATTTTCCTCCGGTCGCCGCTGCACGTCGCCCTCGACGAGCACGACCGACTCCGCGGTCACCGTCGCGGCGCGCGCGAGCACGTCCGCCGGTGACCAGTCCGGACCGAACGCGACCTGGACCAACCCATCCCGATCCCGGAGGTCGAAGAACAACATGCCCCCCAAGTCGCGGCGCCGGTGGACCCATCCCCCCAACCGCACGCGCGTGCCGATATCGCCAGCCCGCAGGGCGCCGCACCGATGCGTTCGCAAGGTCGTTGCGCTCATGCCCTCTCGATCCGTCAGGCGCCCTCCGCTTCTCGGAGGCGCCGGTGGAATTCGTCACTCGTCGTCGCCCGCACCAACCGCTCCCGCACCAGCGGCTGCCGCACGAGGCGCGAAATCCGGCTCAGCGCCCGCACGTGCGTTCCGGCTTCACTCGCCGGTCCGACGAGCAGGAAGAACAACCGGACCGGCGAGCCGTCGAGCGATCCGAACTCGATCGGAACGGCGGTCACACCGGCGGAGACGCGCACGTCGTTCACCCGACCGGACCGGCCGTGCGGTATCGCCACGCCGTGCCCGATACCCGTGGAAAGAACGGCCTCCCGCTCCTCGACCGCCAGCAGCAGGTCGGCCGCCGCCATGAGGTCGTCCGGGGCGACGATCCCCACAAGTTCCCGCAACGCCGCCGGCTTGTCACCGGCGGCCAACGGGATGCGGATTCTCTGCGGGGTCAACAGCTGCGAGAGCAGCACGGCCAGAATAGCCTAAGTGATTGCATCGATTGAACGTAATGGCGCTCTGAGACGGCAGCAAGCGGACGCTTGACAGGGAGCGCCGGACCCGCCCACTGTTCTCCGATGCGCCTCCAAACGGCCCTCGTCTGCGCCCTCGTGCTGCTCCCCGCGGGGGCCCAGGCCCAGGCGCCTGCGTGGGCCGATCTCTGGCGGGTCGCCGACGGTACCCTCGTCCGGCCGGCCGCCCTGGGGACCGAACCCACGGCGGCCTTCTGGAATCCCGCCGCGGTTGTCGCGAGTCGCGGTCCCGCCTTCGCAGCGGAAATCTTCCAGACCCCCGACATCGTGAACGTGTCCGCGGTGCTGCTCGGCGCCTCCTACGCCCTCGACCGGCATCTCAGCGTCGGCGTGCTCGCGGGACGGCTCTCGGTCGGTGACCTCGTCCGGACCACGACCTCGCCCGCGAAGGACGCGGCGGACATTCAGGTGTACTCCCAATTCGCGGGAACCGCCATTGGCGTGGACATCGGTCCCCTGGAGCTCGGCGTCACGACGTTGCTCCACGACGCGCGCCTCGACGCCGATGCCGTCGGGGGGGTCACGCTCGACCTCGGAGCTCGGTTCGAGCCGCTGCCGCGGTTGGTCCTGGGAGCCGCCACGCATCTGGGCGACCCGGTCGCCACCGACGGCGACGCCTCCCAGTTCGTGGCGGGGGTGGGCTACGCCATCCCCGTCGCGCCCCTGTTTGGACTTGGCGCGGATGTGCTGTTCCGCTACGGCCTCACCGTTCGGGCGAGCGGCGATCCGGAGCACCTTGCCAGCATGGGTCTGCTGCTGCTGCGACGCTTGGCCATCGACGGTGGCGTGATCTGGTCCAAGGGCTATGGGACGGGTGCCTGGCAGCCCCTCCTGGGGCTGGCCTTTCGCGCCGGCGCGTACCACGTGGGGATCGCGCGCGGAAACGGGGTCGCGGACCTGGGGGCGGCGTACCGCGTCACGCTGGGAGTCGGTGGTGCGTGGTAAGCTGGCTTGATCTTCGGCCGGCGGATGCGGAGCGGGCCGTGGCGGATTGGATCGCTGCGCAAGGGCTTCCCCCCTATCGCGTTCGTCAGATCGTCCCGTACCTCTGGCAGCGACCCGTCCGCAGGTGGCGGGACGCAAGCGATCTGCCGCAGCGCCTCGCCGAGGCGCTGCATCGCGAGCACCCGCTGCCCCACCCCGAGGCGGCGGCGCGCCAAGAGTCCACCGACGGGACAATCAAGTTCCTCTGGCGCTTCCCCGACGGCGCCGCCGTGGAATCCGTGCTCATTCCCGAGCCACGACGGCACACGCTGTGCATTTCGTCGCAGGCCGGGTGCGCCTTCGGGTGCGTGTTCTGCGCCACGGGACGGATGGGGTTCGGCCGCCATCTGACACCGTCGGAGATCGCCGCCCAGGTCCGCGAGGTCATGCTGGACGCGACGCTGCCCCGACCGACGAACGTCGTGTTCATGGGGATGGGTGAGCCGCTCCATAACTGGATCGGCGTCGACACGGCGCTGTCCATTCTCAACGCCCCTCGCGGCCTCGGCCTTGCGGCTCGGCGAATCACGGTCAGCACGGTCGGCCTGGTACCTGGACTGGAGGCGCTCGCGACCCGGCCGGAGCAGTTCGGCGTGGCATGGTCGCTCCACTCGCCGATCTCCGATCGTCGCGCGACGATGATGCCGGTGGAGCGGAAGTACGCGATTCCAGACGTCGTGGACGCCCTGCGGGCATTCCGCCGGCGCTTGACGCTGGAATACGTCATGATTCGCGACCGGAACGACTCGCCCGATGACGCCCGCGCCCTGGCGCGGATCGCGCTCGATCTGCGGGCGCACGTCAACCTGCTGCCCCTGCACCCTGGAGGCGCGCCCGACCTCACGCCGAGTCCATCCTCCCGGATCACCGTGTTCGCCGAACGGCTGCGACGGGATGGCGTGAACGTCACCGTGCGACGAAGCCGAGGGCTGGACATCGCCGCGGCCTGCGGGCAGCTACGGGTGGCGGCCGAGCGCGGCGGCATCGCGCCCTAGCATGACGGAGACGTCGAGCAGGAGATGGGGATCGGGCTCCACGAGCACGCGGCCCAGGCCGAGCGCTTCCCGTACGGCCGCCCCCGCGCTCGAGTCCGCACCACGCACCAGAATCATGGTGGTATCTCCGACCGCCGTGGCGGCCGTTCCATAGAAGACGACGTCGACACCGGCTTCACGAAGCCGCAGCGTCACCAGGCGCGCCAGACCGTTCACATCGGTGCCGTTGAGCACTTCGGCGGTATAGGGGATGCGCTCGCCGGGAATGGGGTGCGCGATGGTCGGGACCGCCCGGTGCACCGTGAGCCGCCACGCCACCGCCACCACGACCAGCACGCCGAGCACCGCGAGGCCGCGCCGCCGCCAGGTCACACCAAGGTATTCCAGAACGCCACCGTTTCGGGTAAGAGCGGCCAGCCCTTCTTGAGTCCATGCGCGATGCGTTCGCGCGCCACCTCGCGTAGGACGGCGTCGGGATCGTGCGGCACGAGACGCGCCTGGGCCGCCCGGTCCGGGTGGTGGAAGGCCCGCTTCGGTTCGAGGAAGTCGGCCAGATAGAGCATCCGGCCCACGCGGTCCCACCCGGCGTAGCCGACCGTGTGGTAGCGGACCGCGTCCAGCACGCCCCGATCCCGCTCCCCGTCCAGCTCCGCCCGGCGCGCGGCCGCCGGCCCGTGCCAAAGGCTGCGCGGACCGAACCGTGGCACGGCGAGTCGCCGGACGGTCGCGTCGGGGGCGTCCTTCAACGCGTCGTGCAGCGCGGCCGCGCGCAACCAGCGGCGGCGCTCCCTCGGGTGGACGCGCATGGCGTTGGCCCATGTCACCAGCAGCTCCACGACGCGCCGAATGTGCTCGCGCCGCCGGCCGGTCACGGCGGCCCACGACGGGAGCGACCATTCGTCAGACGGTGATGACCGGATCCAGCCCAAGGCCCTGTCCCATGACGATGTTGTCGATCAGGCGCGTCGCGCCGACCCGCGCGGCAAGCGCCAAGAGCGTATCCGCCCGCAGCGCCGACACCGGCGCCATGCGATCCGGATCGACGGCTTCGACGTACTCGATGTCGATCCCCGGCTCCGCCGTGAGGATGTCCCGCACCGCGGCGCAGATCACGTCCGCGCGCGTCTCGCCATCGGCGAACGCCGTATGGGCCGCGCGGAGCGCCGCGGGAATCCTGGCGGCATGCCGCCGGTCGTCCGGACGCAGATACACGTTCCGGGAGCTCAGCGCGAGACCGTCGGGCTCCCGCGCGGTGGGAACGACATCGATGGCGATGGGCCAGCTGAGGTCGGACACCATGCGGAGGATGAGGCGCGCCTGCTGCGCATCCTTCCGACCGAACACCGCTACGTCGGGCTCCACGATGTGGAACAGCTTCGCGACGACGGTCAACACCCCCTCGAAATGACCAGGCCGACGAGCGCCACAAAGATGATCCGCGAGCGGTCCCGGCGTCACGCGCATGAGTGCGGCTTCCGCGTACATCTCCGCGACCGGGGGAATGAAGAGACAGGTCACGCCGCGGCCGGCCGCGAGCGACCGATCGCGGGGAAGATCGCGCGGATAGCGCGCCAGATCTTCGGAAGGACCGAACTGCAACGGATTCACGAAGATGCTGAGGGCGACCGCATCGGCCAGGGCCCGCGCGCGATCCACGAGCCGCAGATGACCCTCGTGCAGGTAGCCCATGGTGGGAACGAATCCCACGCGTCGGCCGGCCGCCCGCTGCGCGCGGCTCCATGCACGCGTTTCCGCGACGCTGGCGAGCTCGATCACGACGAGAAGCTGTGCTCGGCGTCCGGGTATCGGCCGTCGCGCACCTCGGCGGCGAACGCGTCCACCGCCTGCCGCACGTCGTCCGCCAACGCGGCGTACCGTTTCACGAACTTGGCACGGAACCCGTCATTGAGACCCAGCATGTCGTGCAGCACGAGCACCTGCCCGTCGCACCCGGGCCCCGATCCGATCCCGATCGTCGGAATCGCCAAGGCGCGGCTCACCTGCTCGGCCACCGGTGCCGGCATGAGCTCCAGCACGAGAGCGAACGCGCCCGCGTCCGCGAGCGCCTTCGCGTCGGCAAGCAGGCGCTCGGCGGCGTCCGGGTTCCGGCCCTGCACGCGGGGTCCGCCGAGCACGTGAACCGATTGTGGCGTGAATCCCAAGTGCGCCATCACGGGGATCCCGATCTCGACGAGGGCGCGCACGGTGGGCGCCAGCCAGGCGCCGCCTTCCACCTTCACCGCGGCCGCCCCGGTGGTCTGCATGACGCGCCCCGCGTTCCGCTTGGCGTCTTCGACCGATACCTGGTAGCTCAGAAACGGCATGTCGAGCACCAAAAGTGCCCGCCGCACCCCGGTGCGGACCATGCGCCCGTGGTAGATCATCTGCTCGAGCGTGGCAGAGAGCGTTGTCGCCTGTCCGCAGAGCACCGTGTTCACCGAGTCGCCCACCAGAATGACGTCCACCCCACAGGCGTCCACCAACCCGGCGAACAAGGCGTCGTACGCGGTGAGGGCGACGATCCGGCGCCCCGCACGCTTCATGGCCAGCAGATCGAGCGTCGTTACGGTCTTATCGGACATGGGGAAGTAGCTCCGCCAGCTCCCGCTGCCAAAACGGTCGACGCGGGAATTCAGGGTGAGGAATGCTGAGGCCCGGCTCGTCCACCCGCAGGGCACCCACGCGCACGATGTCCAAATCGAGCGTGCGGGGCCCCCAGCGCGCACCGCGCACCCGACCCGCGCGCTGCTCGACGGCGAGACAGGCGTGGAGGAGCGCGCGGGGAGACAGCGAGGTACGCAGCAACACCATTTGGTTCAGGTAGGCCGGCTGGGGCATCGGCCCCAGCGGCTCGGTCTCTTCGATCGAGGATTCGGCAATCAAGCTCGTGTCCGGCAACGTGCCTAGCGCCGCCCGCGCATGCGCCAGGTGCGCGGCGCGATCTCCGAGATTGGAGCCGAGGGCCACGAAGGCCCATTCAGGAGTGCGCGCCCTCACGCTCCCGCTCCAGGACGACCTCCACGTAGTCGAGTGGGCCGGGAATGGGCACATGCGGCTTGCGCGCCGCCACTCGCACCCGCCGCACCGCTACCGCCGTCAGCACGCGCGCGGCGATCTTCTCGCACAGGGCTTCCAACAACCGGTGGGGACTGGAACCGACCACCTGCGCCACGATTCCGTACAGGTCGCGATAGTCCACGAGTTGGCGCGGGGAGTCGGTTTCACCGACGGCCTTGAGCGAGAGCCACACCGTCAGGTCCAGCTCCAGCGGCTGCGGCACATGTTCCTCGTGTGGCAGCAGGCCTACGAGCGTGTGGAACCGCATCCCTTTGAGCGTGATGCAATCGGTGCCGGACATGGCGGTCATCCCGGGACGGCGACCGCGTCGACCGCCTGACGCAGCTCGCGCATCAATGCCCGGGCCGATTCGGGATCCCGGCCGAGCCGCTCCACCAATGCGCTGCCAACTACCACGCCGTCCGCCAGCCGAGCGATGTCGGCCGCATCCTCGCCGCTGCGGACGCCGAATCCGACGGCCACGGGGAGGTCCGTCACGCCTCGCACCTGCCGGACGGTCTCGGTGAGACGATCGGAGACGGTGGTCCGTGCCCCGGTGACGCCGAGGCGCGAGATCACGTAAACGAACCCGTCGCCCCCTTGGACCGTGGCGGCAATGCGGTCCGGCGCGGTCGTGAGCGCCACGAGGGGAATCCGCGACAAGCCGCCCGCGCGAATGACGTCCTCAACCGCCGGATCCCCGCCCACCGGCAAGTCAGTGAGCAGGAGACCCGCGCATCCCACCGCGAGCGCATCCTCGAGGAACCGCTTCGTCCCGTACTGCAAGATCGGGTTCAGATAGGAGAACAGTACGATCGGCACGGCGGGCAGAGCATCCCGCACCAGGTCGAGCACACCGCGAACGGTCATCCCGGCCCGCAGCGACTCGAAGGAGGACCGCTGGATGGTGGGACCGTCGGCGAGCGGGTCTGAAAACGGGATCCCGACCTCGATGATGTCCGCCCGTTCCTCCGCCAGCATCGCCAGCGCCGCGAGCGAGGCGTCGCGTGACGGGTAACCGGCCGTGAGGTACGGGATGAGCGCCGTTCGGCCGTCCGCGCGTAGCGTGCGCCACCGCGCGGACAGATCCGCGCGGCCGCCGTCAGACAAAGTACTCCCCCGGCGTGATGCCCCACTTCGCGGGGTCGGTCACCTTGATGATGGAGCGCTTGAAGTTTCCCGACTCGTCGGCTTCCGCCAGATTCGCCAACGGCGCCGGGTCGAGCCGCTGCCCGGACTCGCCGAGCACCAACCGCACCACCGGCCGATTGATGAAATCGCGATCGGGATTGGCCACGTGCACCAGCGCCACCTCATAGGTGTCGAGCACGACGCAGGTCCCGACGGGGTAGATCCCCAGCAGGTTGATGAGGGCCTTCACGAGCACCGGGTCGAGCCCACGGCGGGGGTTCTCCCACATCTCGCGCAGCACCTCGTCAGGCTGGTACGGCGTCGTCTGGTAGCTGCGACGACTCGTCGCCGCATCGAACCCATCGGCGACGGCCACGATCTTCGAGAACATGGACATCTGCCGAGACCGGATCGCCTTGGGATATCCGCTCAAGTCCATCTTCATGTGATGTTCGTGCGCCACGATCATCCCGCGGTAGGGGATCTCGCCGTATCCCCGCAGTCCGAACAGCGTGAGGACGCCGAGCCAGGGGTGGGACTGCATGATGCGCCATTCGGCGTCGTCGAGTCCCCCCTCTTTCGACAGCACCTCAATCGGCACCCGGCTCTTCCCCACGTCGTGAAACAGCGCGGAGAGCCCGAGGTCGAAGAGCTGCAGCCGGGAGAGACCCAGGCGACGTCCGACGGCGACCGAAAAGATGCACACGTTCACCGAATGCGTGAACGTGTATTCGTCATAGTCCCGGATGGTCGTCAGCCCAACGAGGGACACCTCGTTGGACAGCACCTGGTCCACGATGCTCTGGACGGCACGTTTGACCTTCTTCACACTAGCGGCGCGACCCATGCGGATGCTGCTGATGACCTCCTTCGTCACCGCCACCGAGCGCTCGTAGGTCCGCTTGGCCATTTCCTTGGCGCGCTCTTCGTCCTCGAGCTGCTCCGCTTCCTCGGCCGGCGGCTCGACCGTGATGTGCGTGACCCCGCCCTGGAGCATGCGCTGGTACAGCTCGGACAGGCGGTTCGGCCCGGGCTCGCGCATCGTCCCGGTGAGCAGGAGCGAGACGAACACCTGCCACTCGCGGCGCTCGACGGCCGGATCCACGCCGATGACCCCGACGCCGTTCTGCCGCAGCGCTCCGAGCACGTGGGAGAAGGTCGCGTAGTTGTCGAGGTTCAGCCGGAGACGCGTCGAGTTGACGAAGATGAACTCGCCCGAAATGCGGACCTCGAGTTGATCTTCCACGCGGAGCAGCGCCCAGGCGGCCTGGTGCAGATCATCGAGCGCCCGCTGCACCTGCTCGTTCTCGATCGGATACAATTTCAGACTGCGCAGCGACGCGTAGAGGTTGAGCAGGAACTGGCGCCCGGCATTGCGCACCTGTCCCTCGGTGGCGCCGATGGCCTCGCCCAGCGTCGGACGGCTGCGTCGGATCTCGTCGTTCATCGCCGCTCCGGTTCCCCTTGCAATGCCCGCCCGATGGCGTTCCGAACCAGCGGGTCCTTGTCCTGGATGGCGCTTTCGAGCGCCGCGCGCGCCTCGGGCGTCGCGATCTTGCCAAGTGCCATCGCCGCGCAGGCACGCGTTTCCGGATCGGACTTCTTCCGGAAGATCCCGCCCCCGACATCCAGCAGCGGCGCGAGGAGCGTCACGCCTTCGGGACCGGCGAGGATCCCGTATGCCTCGAAGAACGCGGTCTTTTCCGTGAGATCCGCCACCCGCAGGTCCTTGCCCCGGACCGCGCTCTCGACCCGGGGAAGCACGGCGCGGTGACGCCGCCCCGCCAGCACGCGTACGGCGGACACCCGCACGTCGCGGTGCGCATCCACCACCGCCCGCTCCAACGCCTGCATCGCGCTCGGCGTGCCGATGCTGGCGAGCGCCTCGACGATGGCCACGCGCAAGTCGGCGGGCGTGTCCGCGATCAACAGGCCGCCGAGTGCCGGGACGGCCGGCGGGAGCTTGAGGCGGCCCGCGAGACGTACCGTCTCACGCACCACCTCCGGCTTGTCCGATCCCAGCGCGTTCGCGACGGCGTCCGGATGCGCTGCCGCGATCCGCTGGACGGCGACCCCCAGCAGCTGGCGCACCGCATCGGAGTGCATGCGAGGAAGCCAGTCGAGCACCGTTTCCAACGCCTCCGCCTGCAGCTCCCGGAAGAGCGCTCCCAAATCCTCCTCCGTCGGCTGGACCACCGCCTCATCCAGCGACTGGAGCAGTTGTCCCACCGCGTCCGGCCTGGAGAGTTGGGCCGGCAGGTCCTGCAACGTGGCCCGGTGCTCCGGCAAGAGCTCGCGGGCGCGATCGACCACCACGTGAAGCTCCCGCAGGATGTACGCGACGGCCTTGAAGTCCCCGGTGCCGAGCAGGTAAGGAATGAAGTTCTCGATGATCGAGAGGAGCTCCGCCCGGACGGCCGGAAAGGGCTGCAGCTCGAAGATGTCGAACAGAATCGTCAGTGTGTTCGTGCGCAGGTCCTGCTGGTACTCGCGCTCCGTCTCCTGCCGCAGGTACCCGATGTCCTTGTCATCGAGGAAGTACAGCGTCGAATCGAAGTCCTCGAGGCGGACGATCCCGGCCATCCGTGGGTCTTCCGGCTGCTCCTCCTCGACTTCCGTGCGGATGTCCTCGGTGGTGACCTCCACGTTCTCGTCGTCTTCCCGGGCCTCCAGCGGGCGCTGATCGTCCGCCGCCATGGCCACGAACTCATACTTGACGAACTGGAAATCCTGCTCCCATAGCAGGGTCAGGAGGTCGTCGTCGGCCTCGGGCGGAAGCGTCCGGGCCTTGTTGATGACCTGGAGCAACCGGACCAACTCCTCGTCCTCGAGTCCCCGCGCGAGATGCAGGATGCGCACCCCGTCTTTGTAGAGAATCCACGCCAGGCTCGCGTTGCGGGGCTGGCTGAGGACGACGTTCCCTTCCCACTTGAGCTCGCTCTCCTGCACGTTGAGGGTGAGCTCGTCGGTCAACTCCCAGACGGGAACGAACGCCTTCCGCGCGTTCTCGATGGCGGTCTGATAGACGGGATTGTTGGGCAGGTAGAGCTGCGCGGCCCGCAGTCCCTTGAGAAAGGACTGCATCAAGGCCTCGACGGGCGCGACGTCCTCCGGCGGCGTCCCCGGCGCGTCCGGCTCGGCCCCGGGCGCGTTCGGCTCGGCCCCGAGCGCGTTCGGCTCGGCCCTGAGCTCGTCAGGCTCGGTCCCGAGCTCGTCAGGCTCAGTCACGCCGTCGGTCCCATGAGCTGCGCCACGTGGGCCACGTCCTTGTCACCCCGACCGCTGATATTCACCACCACAATCTCCTGTCCATCCCGCGCCCCGGCCATCCCCAAGACCCAGGCCACCGCGTGGGCCGGCTCGAGGGCCGGCATGATGCCCTCGAGGCGGGAGAGCGCGCGGAACGCCGCCAACGCTTCGGCGTCCGTCACCGCAACGTACCTAGCGCGGCCCGTTTCCTTGAGATGCGCGTGCTCGGGCCCGACCCCGGGGTAGTCGAGTCCAGCCGAAACGGAGTGCGCGGGCGCCACCTGCCCGTCATCATCCTGCAGGAGGTAGCTGAGGCTGCCGTGGAGGACGCCGGGGCGACCGGCGGACAGCGAGGCGGCGTGGCGCCCGGTGTCGATGCCCTCCCCCGCCGCTTCGACACCCACCAGCCGGACGTCCGGATCACCGAGGAATCCGGTAAAGATGCCCATCGCGTTCGACCCACCCCCCACGCACGCCACGACCTCGTCAGGCAATCGACCAACCCGGTCCACGACCTGCGCGCGGGCCTCACGCCCGATCACCGCTTGAAAATCGCGGACCATGCGCGGAAAGGGATCCGGACCTACGACCGACCCGATGATGTAGTGGGTCGTGTCGACATTCGTTACCCAATCCCGCAATGCCTCGTTGGTGGCGTCCTTGAGGGTGCGCGTGCCGGAGTCCACCTGGATCACGGTGGCACCGAGCAGCTCCATCCGATACACGTTGAGCCGCTGGCGCTGCATGTCCTCCGCGCCCATGTAGACCACGCATTCGAGCCCGAATCGTGCGCACGCGGTCGCGGTCGCCACGCCGTGCTGTCCGGCCCCCGTCTCGGCGATGATCCGGCGCTTCCCCATGCGCAACGCGAGGAGCACCTGGCCGATCGTGTTGTTGATCTTGTGGGCACCCGTGTGCGTCAGATCCTCCCGCTTGAGCAGGATGCGACAGCCGGCTTCCGCCGACAGCCGTGGGGCATCGCTCACCGGCGTCGGGCGCCCCGCGTAGTCCCGGAGCATCCCCTCCAACTCGGTGATGAACTCCGGGTCGCGACGCACCGCGTCGTACGTCGCCGCGAGCTCGTCGAGCGCGGCGACCAAGGTCTCGGGGACGTAGCGACCCCCGAACGGCCCAAACCGCCCGACAGCCTCGGGTGACCGAGTCGTCGTCACCTGCGCCGCATCCCCGACGACACCATTCCCCTCGGCCGCCCGCGGGGAACACCCGCGAGCCGTCGCACCGCCGCCTCGGGATTCGGATCGCGCGCCAGGGAGGTACCCACGAGAATCGCATCGGCGCCCCAGCCGGCAACCCGCTCCACGTCCTCACGCGTGGCGATTCCCGACTCCGCAACGGCAATGACGTCCCCGGGCACCGCTCCCAACAGCGGCGCCACGGCCTCGGGCGATACTGCAAACGTCGCCAGATCCCGACTGTTCACCCCGATCGCCTCCGGCGCCAGCGACGCCGCTTGCTCGAGCTCGTCCGCCGTGTGCACCTCCACCAGGCGCGCCAGGCCGAGCCCCGCCGCCACCGCCGACAGCTCGCCGAGTTGCTCGGCGTCGAGCGCGCGCACGATCAGCAGGATCGCACTCGCCCCGGCCGCGCGGGATTCGAACAGCTGGACCGGATCGATGATGAAGTCCTTGCGCAGCACCGGAACCCCAACCGCCGCTCGCACGTCGCGGAGGTCCTCGAGTGTGCCGCCAAAGTGCAACTCATCCGTGAGCACTGAGATGGCTCTCGCACCCCCCGCGATATAGGCCCGTGCGTGACGCGCCGGGTCGAGACCTGGCGCGATGGCGCCCGCGGACGGCGACCGACGCTTGATCTCCCCGATTACCGTCACCGATCCCTCCCCAAACGCTGCTCCCCACACCGGGACATTGGGGGCGGCCGCCGCCAACCGCTCGATTGCCTCGCGGCGCGGTTGCAGCGCCCGGACCCGGGCCTCCGTGGCACGGAGGATGTCAGCCAGGCCGGGCACCCGGCCCTCCGCCACTTGCGTTTCGGGTAACGTTCGGGTAGCCTGATGCTGGTTCGGTGTTCCTTCGGGACAACATTGGAGGCAAGTCGTGCCGCTCACCCGCCGTCAGAAACAAATTCTCGACTTCCTCCAAAGCTACATGCGAACGAATGGCCTCGCCCCTTCGTTCGAGGAAATCGCGGATCACTTCGATTTCGCCTCTCTCGCGACCGTGCACGAACACCTCACGAACCTGGAGCGGAAGGGTTACATCCGGCGCGGGCACAATGAGAGCCGCGCCATCGAGGTGACCCCGCTGCCCGGCCAAAGCGGCGCCACCGAGATTCCGCTGTTGGGTCTGGTTGCCGCCGGCGAGCCCATCGAGGCGCTGCCCCAGTCGGAAACGCTGGCCGTTCCCAACGGCCTACTCCCCAAGCGCGGCTCCGCGTACGCACTCCGGGTACGCGGTCAGTCCATGATCGATGACCACATCGACGATGGAGATTATGTCATCGTCCACAATCGGCAAACCGCCGAGAATGGGCAGATGGTCATCGCCCTGGTCCATGGGACCTCCGCCACGGTAAAGCGTCTGTACCGCGAACCGGGCGGTTGGGTCCGGTTGCAGCCCTCGAACGACAGTATGCAACCCCTTCGCGTTCACGAGAACGACTTGTTGGTCCAGGGGGTCGTGGTCGGCGTCATTCGGCGCTTCTGAGCGGCGTCGCCCGTCGCATCGCGGCCAGGACCGCCGCGCCTTTCCCCGCCCGCATCGCATTCTCTGCCAGGCGGACACCTTCATCGAACGACCCGGCCGCCCCTCCGACGAAGATCGCCGCGCCGGCGTTGAGCAGGACGGCCGCCCGACCGGCCGGGTCCTGTGCGGGGCTTTCGAGCAGGCGTTCGATGCGCCGTGCGTTGTCCGTGGGCTCGCCGCCGGCAAGCGCATCGAGGTCATCCCACGCGGCATCGAAGTCGCGCGGATCCAGCTCCCATTCCGTCACCTTCCCCTCGCGTACCTCCCACACGAGCGTGCCGCCCGAAGGCGAGATCTCATCCATCCCCGCCTCCGCGTGCACCACGAGCGCGTGCTTCGCCCCCAGTCGGCGCAGGGCGTCGGCAATCACCGGCGCTCGCTGACGGTCAGCCACGCCCACGACCTGCCGGTCCACACCGGCAGGATTGGCCAGCGGGCCCACCAGGTTCATCACGGTCGGCACGGCAAGCTCGCGGCGCATGGGGGCGACGAACCGCATGGCGGGGTGAAAGGCCGGTGCGAACAGAAAGGCCATGCCCACTTCGGGGATGAGCCGTTCCGCGTGCTCGGCCTGCGCGGCCAGGTCGATGCCGAGCGCCTCGAAGACATCGGCGGAGCCGCACTTCGACGTAAACGACCGGTTGCCGTGTTTGGCGACGGGAACGCCGGCGCCTGCGGCGACGAACGCGGCGGCCGTGCTCACATTGAACGTGCCCACGAGTCCGCCACCGGTCCCGGCTGTGTCTACCGCGCGCATCGTCGCGGGAAGTCGGACGCTCCGCATGACGGCGCGGAGCGCGCGCGCGGCGCCCGCGACCTCCGGGCCGCGCTCGCCTTGCACGCGCATGCCCATCAGAAGGGCCGCCGCCCGTTCCGCCGAAGCTTCCCCCTGCATCAGCACCGTGAAGGCGGCGGTCACCTGCGCTTCGGTGAGGCGGTCGCCGCCTGCGAGCGCACGCAGCGCGTCCACCAGTGGGTCGGGAGTCTGCGGGCTGGAACCGGGGGACATGGCGTCGGAATCGTACGTGCGCGCTGGGGGGGTGTCAACGCCGCAACCCGTTGACTTGCTTGTGGCTACGCCCCGTTGGCTCGTACATTGAGCGGCATGAGCGGCGCCTCTTGGTACGCGGTGCTCCAATATGCGGGCGGCGGGTTCGCGGGTTGGCAGCGCCAGCCCACGGATCGCACCGTGCAGGCAGAGATGGAGGCAGTGCTCACGCGGCTCGATGACGGCCGCGTGACCGTTCACGCCGCGGGCCGCACGGATGCCGGCGTGCATGCCCTCGGCCAGGTCGTGAGCTTTCAGCTCGCGCGGGAGTGGACCGCACCCGACCTCACGCGCGCGATCAACGCCCTGCTCCCGCCGGATGTGTGGGTTCGTCGGACGGGGATGGCGCCCGACGGCTTTCATGCCCGGAAGCATGCGCGTGCGCGCCGCTACCGATACGTCGTCGGCTGCGACGCCGCGTCCGCCTCACCGTTCCGCCGGCCGTTCGAATGGGCGCTCGGACGTTCCCTCGATGGCCCCCTGCTCGCGGGGGCCGCGGACGCGATTGCCGGGGAACACGATTTCCGTGCCTTCTCCGCCGTGGGACAAGTGAAGCCCCATTACCGCTGTCGCGTCACCGACGCCCGATGGCGACCGCGAGCGGACGGGACCGGCTATATTCTCGACATCGAAGCGGATCGGTTTCTCCATCGGATGGTGCGTTTCCTGGTGGGTACGAGTGTGGATGTCGCCCGAGGACGCCGGTCGCTTGACGACATCCCGCGCTTGCTTGGCGGCACCGACAACCGTGAGGCGAGTCCCCCGGCACCGCCGGAGGGCCTTTATCTCGTCAAAGTCCGTTACGACCATGTCCAGCCCGAACCAGAGGATGGCCAATGCAGTTCTTCCTCGACACCGCGAATCTGAGCGAGATCGGCTGGGCGGCGCGCGCCGGCCTGATTGACGGCGTCACGACGAATCCCTCACTCCTGGCCAAGGTGGCAGGGGACCACGATTCACGAGACGTCTTGAAGGAGATTTGTTCGCTCGTGGACGGGCCGGTGAGCGCTGAGGTGGTGGGCATCCGGACGGACGACATGTACGCGGAGGCGCGCGAGCTCGCGAAACTCGCCGACAACATCGTGGTCAAGATCCCGATGATCGAGGACGGGCTCCCCGTGGTCCGGCGCCTCTCGGCCGAGGGGATCCGGGTCAACGTCACACTCTGCTTCTCCGCAACGCAGTGTCTCATCGCGGCCAAGGCGCGCGCCGCGTACGTCTCGCCGTTCATCGGCCGGCTGGATGACGTCGGCCACGACGGGATGGACGTGATGCGCGAAGCCCGCGTGATCTTCGACAACTATGAAATCGAAACCCAGATTCTCGCCGCGTCGCTCCGCCATCCGCGTCATGTCACCGAGGCGGCGATGATCGGCGCGGACGTGGCGACGATGCCGACCGAGGTGCTCAAGAAGCTGCTGCTCCATCCACTCACCGACCGTGGCCTCGACCAGTTTCTCAACGATTGGGCCAAGATCGCGTCCCGGGCCAGGGTCGAAGCGTGAGCTACCGGCTCGTCGCCGCGGTCGTTGTCGTTGCCGCGTGCGGCAGGGCCTCGTACGATGCGCCGCCTGCGGCGGCGCAGTCGGTCGTGCCGCCCCCGGTCCAGACCCTCGCACCACCGCAGCACGGCGCCGCCCAGATCGAGGACTCTCGGCGCACCGCCATCGTCACCGCGTCGGAACGCGTCGCGCCTGCGGTGGTGAGTGTCAACATCGTTCGCCGTGAGCGACAGACGGGCGGACTGTGGAGCTTGTTCCTCGCCCCGCGGGAATTCGAGCGGACCGTGCAGGGCCTGGGCTCGGGCTTCATCATCTCTCAGGACGGGTTGGTCATCACCAACCAGCACGTCGTCGCCGGCGCCGATCAGATCGTCGTCACCACCCGGGATGGGACCGACTACCCCGCCACCCTGCTCGGCGAGGATCCGCTCACGGATATCGCGGTCCTCCGGATCGAGGGGAAAGACCTGCCGACCGCCACCATCGGGTCCGCCCGGTCGTTGGTGATCGGCGAGTGGGTCGTCGCCATCGGCAATCCGTTCGGCTATCTGTTCGGCAACAGCGAGCCGACGGTGACGGCCGGCGTGGTGAGCGGCGTGGGACGGAACCTCCTTCCCTCAGGCGATCAGTCTGGCGTGTACGTGGACATGATTCAGACCGACGCGGCCATCAATCCGGGGAACAGTGGCGGGCCCCTGGTCGACGCGCTCGGCGAGGTGGTCGGCGTCAACAGTTCGATTCTGTCGCGGTCGGGGGGCTCCGAGGGCATCGGCTTCGCCATCCCCATCGAGCGGGCGCTGCGCGTGGCCCGCGAGCTGACCACGCACGGCACCGTTCGGCGCGCGTGGGTCGGCGTGGCGGTGACCGGCGCCGAGGGCATGCGCGACTGGAAACAGAAAGGCGGGCTCGCGGTGACGGGCGTCGCGCAGGGAAGCCCGGCGTGGCGCGCGGGGGTTCGCGACGGCGATGTCCTGGTCGAGTCCCACGGCCGCCCGCTCCGGACGTTCCTCGATTGGGAGGCGGTGAAGCTCGAGATCGGCCCCGGAGACACGTTGCCGGTCACGGTGACGCACAACGGACGGGCGCGCGACCTCCGCCTCGTGGTCGAAGACCTCCCGACGGCGCGGGCCGAGAAGGTGGACGTCCTGGGCGGCCTCCAGCTCGTGACGGTCACCGCCGCGGTGCGGCAGGAGCGCGGTGTCCGGAGCGAGCAAGGCGCGCTGATCTACTCCATCTCGCCAACCACCGCTCGGCAAACCGGACTCGCCGAAGGAGACGTGATCCGTCAGATCAACCAGTCACCGGTGCGGAACGCGGGCGACGTCGAGCAGCTCGTCCATGCGGCGCGCGGTGGCGCCGTCCGCGTGTACGTCGAGCGCGGCGGTTACCTTGCGAGCACGGACTTCTACATTCGATGACGCCTCCCCGATACGAATCGCCCCTCGGAACCCGTTACGCATCGTCCGTCATGCAGGCGCTCTGGAGTGCCGAGCACCGAGCAGGCCTCTGGCGCCGGCTCTGGCTCGCCCTGGCCGAGGCGGAGCGGGCCCTCGGCGTCCCGATTCCCGAGGACGCCATCGCCGGGATCCGCGCCCACCTGGACGACGCGGATCTGGCGGCGGTACGCGTGTACGAGCAACGGCTCCGCCACGACGTGATGGCACACATTCACCATCTCGGCGATCAGGCACCGGCGGCGCGCCCCTACCTGCATTTGGGTGCCACCAGCTGCTTCGTCACGGACAACGCCGACCTCATCGTCCTCCGGGATGCGTGTGGCCTGCTTCTCGGGCGCTTGCGACGAGTGCTCGCGGCGCTCCGCGAACTGGCCATCACCCACGCGGACCAGCCCACCGTCGCGTACACGCATTTCCAGCCGGCCCTCCTGACCACGGTCGGCAAGCGGGCCACGCTCTGGGCATTCGACTTCGCGCTCGACGCTGACGCCCTCCTCCGGGTTCTGGAGCGCCTGCCCTTCCGCGGGTGCAAGGGCGCCACCGGAACGCAGGCGAGCTTCGTCGAGTTGTTCCATGGCGATGCGGCAAAGGTGCGCGAGCTCGACCGACGGGTGGCGGCCGCCTTCGGGTTCACCGAAACCGTGCCGGTCTGCGGCCAGACCTATTCGCGGAAGGTCGACGCGCAGATCGTGGATGCGTGGGCCGGGCTCGGCCAATCCGGGTCGAAGTTCGGCAACGACCTGCGCCTGCTGCAGCACGAAGGGGAGCTGCTGGAGCCGGCGGAGTCCGCGCAGGTCGGATCGAGCGTGATGCCCTACAAGCGCAACCCGATGCGCGCCGAGCGCCTGTGTGCCTTGAGCCGGTACCTCGTCGCGCTCCGCGAAAACACCGCCTATACCGCGGCGACGCAGTGGCTCGAGCGGACGTTGGACGACAGCGCCAATCGCCGGCTGGTCCTCCCGGACGCCGCGATGGCCGCGGACGCCTTGCTCATTCTCGCGGCCGACATTGGCCGTGGCGTGGAGGTGCGGCAGAGTACGGTGGAGCGGAACGTCACCCGGGTCATGCCGTACATGGCCACGGAGCGGTGGCTCTTGCTCGCGGTCGCGGCCGGAGGCGACCGGCAGTCGGTGCACGAGGTCATCCGGCGCCACAGCTGGGCGGCCCGCGATGCCGAAGACCGGGGCGAACCCCCATCATTGCTCGATCGTCTGGCGGCCGACCCCGCCTTCGCAAAGGTCGACGTGGCTCGACTCCGCGCGGAGTTGGAGCCGGCGCGCTATATCGGTCGGTCGTCGTCGCAAGTCCACGAGTACGTCGCCGAACACCTCGATCCGCTGTTGGAACGCCTGACTCCATTCGCCACGTCCGATTCGGCCGGAGTGACCGTGTAATGCCCTTTGCCCTGGCGGAAAGTCGCCTTCCCCTCCCCCTGTTACGACGCGGGAAGGTCCGAGAGGTCTACGAAGTCGGCCCCGACGCCCTGCTGCTCGTCGCGAGCGACCGGGTCAGTGCCTTCGACGTCGTGCTGCCGAACCCCATTCCGCGGAAAGGCGCCGTGCTCACGCAGATCAGCGCCTTCTGGTTCGGGGAGCTCCGCGACGTCCTCCCGAGTCACTTCCTCACGGCCGACGACGACGAGATCATCGCCCGCGTGCCCGCCTTGGCCTCGCACCGCGACCAGCTGTCCGGGCGGGCCATGCTCTGCCGCCGGACGACCCCCTTCCCGATCGAATGCGTCGTGCGGGGATATCTGTCGGGCTCCGCGTGGGCCGAATACCGGGATCGAGGAACGCTCGCCGGCGAGCCGATGCCCCGCGGGCTGGTCGAAAGCGCTCGGCTGGACCGACCGATCTTCTCGCCGGCCACCAAGGCGGACGTCGGTCACGACGAGAACATCACGCTCGACCACGCCCGGGACATCGTGGGAGCCGACCGCGCCGACCAGCTGCGTGATGCCAGCCTCAAGCTCTACGCGGCCGGCCGGGACCGTGCCGCCACGCGCGGGATCATCATCGCCGATACCAAATTCGAGTTCGGCAAGACCAGCGAGGGCACCACCCTGCTCATCGACGAAGTGCTCACGCCGGATTCGTCCCGGTTCTGGCCAGCGGACCAGTACGCTCCGGGGCGCGGGCAGCCGAGCTTCGACAAGCAGCCGCTGCGGGACTACCTCGCGGACCTCAAGAAGGTCGGGAAGTGGAATGGCAGCGCGCCCGGCCCGGACCTTCCGCCGGAGGTGGTGCGCGCCACCAGCGACCGGTACGTCGACGCGTACCGCCGAATCACCGGACACGACCTCCCCGCGTGAAGATCGCACCCGAGGGGATTCCGTTCGTGATCGCCGGCGCCGCGGTACTCGGCGGGTTGTTGCTCGTTGCCCACTGGCTCGATGCTCCCGGGTGGGTCGCGCTTCCCCTGGTCTGGCTTCCGGTGGCGGCGTGGATTCCCTTGTTCTTCCGAGACCCGGACCGACCGGGCCCGCGCGGTGACCGGCTCGTCCTCGCGCCGGCCGACGGACGGGTGGTCAGCATTGCCGAAGTCCGCGACGCCGACGTGATGCCGGGGCCGGCGGTGCGGATCGCCATCTTCATGAACGTGTTCAACGTCCACGTCAATCGACACCCCGTGAACGGCACGGTCGTACGGCGTGCGTATCGCCCAGGCAAGTTCCTCAACGCCTCCCTCGACAAGGCCAGCGTGGACAACGAGCAGATGTCGCTCGGTATCGCGACGCCGCGCGGCGCGGTCCTCGTCCGCCAGATCGCGGGACTCATCGCCCGGCGCATCGTCACCGATCCACTCGAAGGGGAAGCCGTTCGCCAGGGCGAGCGCCTCGGCCTCATCCGGTTCGGGTCCCGCGTCGAGACGTTCGTGCCTCCCGGAGCGGTCGCCCGGGTGGCCGTCGGCGATCGCACCCGGGCGGGCATCACCGTCATCGCGGAATGGCCGTGAGACCGCTGCCGCGCCGCCGTCCCAACGTCCGCCGGGTCGTGGTGGTCGTCCCGAGCATGTTCACGCTGGCCAATCTGTTCTTCGGGATCTGGTCGATCGTGCTCTCCTCCCGCGGCGAATTCTACCGCGCCGGGTGGTACGTCGTGATCGCCGGTCTGCTCGACATGCTCGACGGTCGGATCGCCCGGATGAGCAAGGCGGGGTCGCGGTTCGGGGCGGAGCTCGATTCGCTTGTGGACCTGGTGAGCTTTGGGGTCGCCCCGGCATTCTTGACGTACCGGCTGGTGTTCGAGGCCCAGGGCGGCTTCGCGTGGCTCTTCTGCTTCGGCTTCGTCATGTGCATGGCGCTCCGGCTCGCGCGTTTCAACGTCGGGATCATGGGCCACGAGCCGTCGGACACCTTCCAGGGGCTTCCGTCACCCGGTGCCGGCATCACGCTCGCCACGTACTATCCCTTCACGCAGACCGACTACTACCAGGTGCAACTCGCAAACCTGCCGTGGTCGCAAATCATGGTGTTCCTGACCTTGGCGCTGAGCCTGACGATGGTGAGCTCGGTTCGCTACGCCAAGCTCCCGCGCATCGGCATCCGCAGCGCCCGCGGACTCCTCGGACTCACCATCCACCTCACGATCCTGGCGTTCGCGATCTGGGCGCGCGACATCTTCTTCTTCCCGCTTGGGCTGGCCTATCTCAGCTACGGCCTCGCCCGCGCGGCCGTGGTCGGGTTCTTGGAGCGCGGCGATGACGACGATTTGTCCGCGGAACCCGCCCACCGGCACCCCGAGCCCGACGGGGATGAGTAGTGGCGTGGCCCGACACCCCATTCACCGCGCGTCTGCGACCGGCGATATTATTACCATGCCGGTGGCCCGCGGCGACGGCCGCTACATCGCGCCTGCCATCGTCGTGCAGGCGCTCGACGACAACGGACAGGTCGTCCGGCGGTATGTTGGTGACAACCCGAACGGCGCGGTGGTGGAGATCGCCGGGATCGCCAACGTCGAGCGCAACGTCGTGGTAATGATGCCGCACCCCGAGCGCATCGCCAACTCGTCGCTCGGATCCGCACTGGGGATGACCGTGTTCGCGTCCCCGTTGCAAGGAGCGCCCATGCTTCAAGGAGGCTCGGCATGACAACGTGGAAGCTCGTCCCGATCGTGGTCCTCGCCGCCGTGGCATGCGGGCAGAAGCCCGAGGAGCAACAGGCCGCTCCCGCCCAGGAGGCGACCACCTCCACCCCGGACACCACCGCGGACACCACCGCGGCAATGCCGACACCGCCGCCGGCGGCGCCGGTGCGTACCGCGACCGTGTCCAGCATGCCGGCCGCGGATGAACCCTGGACGCCGACCGACACCGGCGCGGTCAGTCCCGGCATGTCCCGTGATCAGGTCGTGGCGGTCTGGGGCGCACCCGTCACGGAGCGGACCTTGGGTGCGTGGACGTACCTCTACTATCGCAATGGCTGCGAAGCGTCCTGCGGGACGTTTGACGTCGTGTTTCTCGACGACGGTCAGGTGGTGAACGCCATCGTCCGGGGCCGCGGTCACACCTACACCGGCAACTCGACGTCGCCACAGGGCGCCACCGCGCGCCCCACGCCGCCGGGCGGCGCGGAAGGTATCTAGCTGATGACGGACAAGCCGAGCCGCAACGAAGAAGAGTATTTCGCCAAGTCCGAAGCCGCGCGCCTCAAGAAGCTCAAGCAGTCCGCCGAGGCGGCGGCACGGGCGGCGGAGCGCCGCACCCACCTCATGAAATGTCCACGATGTGGGGCGGACCTCGGGGTCGAGCACTATTCGGGCATCGAGGTCGAGCGGTGCCCCGAGTGTCATGGGATCTGGTTCGATGCGCACGAGGCGGAGCGCCTCGTCGAGGTGAACGCCAAGAAAGGTGTTGGAGGAATGTTTCGGGCCATCGTCGAGGCCGTGCGCGCCCCGGACCGCCAGAAGAAGCCCTGAATATGGCGGGCGCGACGCGAGCCTCCGCCCCCCCCGGTGATCCACCAGTCACCGCGGCGCTCGTCCGCGAGCACGGTCTGAACGATCGGAAATTCGCTCGTACGCGCGAGAGGCTCGCCCCTTTGACGGCGACCGGGGAGGAATAGCCGTGTGCGGGATATTCGGAGTCGCGAATCTCAAGGAGGCCGCCCAGCTGACCTACCTCGGGCTGTACGCGCTCCAGCACCGCGGGCAGGAGTCCGCCGGCATCGTCGTCGTCGATCCCGGGGGCCAGGCGCGCGTCCACCGTGGCATGGGCCTCGTCAACGAGGTGTTCTCCCCGGAGACGCTCCGCCGACTCACCGGCGACCTCGCCGTCGGGCACACGCGCTACTCGACCACCGGCAGCTCCATTCTCGCGAACGCCCAGCCGGGGCTGGTGAACTACCACCGTGGGGCGCTCGCGCTGGCGCACAATGGAAATCTGACCAATGCGCGCGAGGTCCGAACGGACCTGGTACGCCAGGGCTCGATCTTTCAATCCACGTCGGATTCCGAGGTGCTGGTCCACCTGATTGCGCGGTCCGACGCCCGCGAAGTCGAGGACCAGATTCTGGACGCGCTCGAACGGGTGGAAGGAGCCTATTCCCTGCTGCTCACGGTGGGGCGCACGCTCTACGCCATCGTGGATCCGCGCGGCTTCCGGCCGCTCGCGCTGGGCCGCCTGGGCAACGGCTGGGTGCTCGCCTCCGAGACCTGCGCCCTGGACCTCGTGGGCGCGCGTCTCACCCGCGAGCTGGAGCCGGGGGAGTGGCTCAAGATCGAAGAGGGAAAGGTCATCGACCTGCCTTCCCTGCCACCTCAACCGTCCCGACGCTGCGTGTTCGAGCTCGTCTACTTCTCCCGGCCCGACAGCACCGTGTTCAGGCACTCCGTCGACCGCGTGCGCCGGGCGCTGGGCCAGGCGCTGGCCCGTGAGCATCCAGCGCCCCGTGCCGACTGCGTGTTCTCGGTTCCGGATTCGTCGAACGCCATGGCACTGGGGTTCGCGGAGGCCTCCGGTCTCAAGCTCGAGCACGGGCTCATCCGCAACCACTACATCGGACGCACGTTCATCAACCCGGGTCAGCAAACCCGGGTCGCGAAGGTGCGGATCAAGTTCAATCCCGTTCAGGACGTGATTGCCGGGCGTAGCGTAGTGGTCGTGGACGACTCGCTCGTGCGGGGCACGACGTCACGCGAGCTGGTGCAGATGCTCCGGCAGGCGGGGGCCCGCGAGGTGCACTTCCGATTCGCGTCACCGCCGATCACGGGTCCGTGCTTCTATGGAATCGATACGCCGACCCGCGAAGAGCTCATCGCATCGAGCCATACCGTCCCGGAAATCCAGGCGCATCTCGGCGTCGATTCCCTGGGATACCTGTCGCTCGACGGGTTGCTGACGGCCGCCGGGTCCCATGACACCTACTGTCACGCCTGCTTCTCGGGTGACTATCCCACCGCGGTCACGGCCGACTCCGAACACCACGCCGGCGAGTTGGCCGTCGGCGCGGCACGGGAAGTCTAGCTTGCCGCCGGCAGGCGGCCCGATCCTTGCGATTCTCCGCAACGCGTGTTGGCCGGCCGTGTTAGGGAACCGCGGGCCAGCCCTCATACACGTTTCACGTGTTCTTCAGCGTTCAGCACGGAGAGTGAGATGGCAACGGTCGGGATCCTCCGGCCCCAGGTCGACGTCCAATCCGAATCCACGACGATGACCCAGCACGTCTACTTCTTCGGCGACGGGGCCACGGAGGGTGGCACGGACATGTCGGCCCTGCTTGGTGGCAAAGGGGCCAACCTCGCCGAGATGACCAGCATCGGTATTCCGGTTCCGCCGGGTTTCACCGTATCCACCGCCGTGTGCAGTCGCTATCTCGCGGCGCACGCGCTGCCCACGGAAACGCGCGACCAGGTCAAGACCGCCATCGCCCGACTTGAGAAAGCCACCGGTCGCGTCTTCGGTGGTGTCGAGCACCCGCTGCTCGTTTCGGTCCGATCCGGGGCACCGGTCTCCATGCCGGGCATGATGGACACCATCCTCAACCTCGGCCTCAACGACGCTACCGCGCGCGCGCTCGCGGTGCAGTCGGATAACCCCGTGTTCGCGTACGACTCCTACCGGCGTCTCGTCCAGATGTACGGCGACGTCGTCTGCGGACTCCGTCCACAGCCCGGGGAAGCCGATCCGTTCGAGGCGGCCCTCGAGTCGGCAAAAGCCAAGCACGGCGTGACGCGCGAAATCGACCTCCCCACCGAGGAGCTCCAGGCGCTGGTCCAGCGCTTCAAGAGCATCGTGACGCGCTCGGCGCGCCGGCCTTTCCCCACGGACCCGTGGGAACAGCTGTGGGGAGCCATTAAAGCCGTGTTCGGCAGCTGGCAAAACCGACGTGCCGTGGAGTATCGGCGGGTCCACCGCATTCCCGACCACCTGGGCACGGCCGTCACCGTGGTCGCCATGGTGTACGGCAACATTGGGGAAGACTCCGGCACCGGCGTCGCGTTCACGCGCAACCCCTCCACGGGCGAGCACACGCTGTACGGGGAGTTTCTGGTCAACGCCCAAGGTGAAGATGTGGTCGCGGGAACGCGCGACCCTGAGCCCATCACCACCATGGCCGACCGGTTCCCCGACGCGTTCGCGCAACTCCAGGCCACCGCTGAGCGACTCGAGCGGCACTTCCGCGACATGCAGGACATCGAATTCACCATCGAACGCGGCCACCTCTACCTCCTGCAGACCCGGACCGGCAAACGCACCGGGACGGCCGCCATCCGCGTTGCGGTGGAAATGGTCCACGACGGATTGCTTTCGAAGACGGAAGCCCTGCGACGAGTGGATCCCGACCAGCTCAATCAGGTGCTGCATCCCACCGTGGATCCGGACCAAGACGTCACGGTGATTGCTCGCGGTCTCCCCGCCTCGCCTGGCGCCGCCGTCGGTCAGGTGGTCTTCGACGCGGACACCGCCGCGGCGCGCGGTACCGCGGGCGACGCGGTCATCCTGGTCCGCCGGGAGACCAGTCCGGACGACTTCCACGGAATGGCGGTGGCGCGCGCCATTCTCACCGCACGGGGCGGCATGACCAGTCACGCCGCCGTCGTGGCCCGCGGCATGGGGAAGTGCTGCGTCGCGGGCGCCAAGGACATCGACGTGGATGAGGCGGGCCGCCTGTTTCTCGCCGACGGGCATCAGATCCGCGAAGGGGACTGGATTACGCTCGACGGATCGACGGGGCGCGTGCTGCTCGGCCAGGCGAAGCTGGTGGAGCCCCGCCCGTCCGACGATTTCACGGAGCTGATGGGATGGGCGGACGAGACGCGCCAGCTCCACGTGCGCACCAACGCCGACACGCCGCGCGACGCCGCGCGCGCCCGCGCGTTCGGGGCCGAAGGCATCGGCCTCTGCCGAACGGAGCACATGTTCTTCGAGGGCGATCGACTGCATGCGATGCGGGAGATGATCGTCGCGACAGATATCGAGGGCCGGCGCAAGGCCTTGCTCAAGCTCCTCCCCATGCAGCGGCAAGACTTCGTCGAGATCTTCCGCGCCATGGACGGCTTGCCGGTCACGATCCGCCTGCTCGATCCACCGCTGCACGAATTCCTGCCACACGAGCCCGCCGAGATCGCGGAGCTGGCGACGGCGCTCGGCGTGCCACCCGAGCGCATGCGCCACACGATCGACGTACTCACCGAGGTGAACCCGATGCTGGGGCATCGCGGCTGCCGGCTCGGCCTGACGTTCCCGGAAATCACGGAGATGCAGTCGCAGGCCATCTTCGAAGCCGCCTGCGAGGCCGATGCGCAGAGTGTCAAGGTGATCCCCGAAGTCATGGTGCCGTTAGTCAGTGACGTCGAGGAGCTCCGGCGACAGGTGGATCTCGTGCGACGCGTCGCCGAGCGCGTCTTCACGGAACGCAAACATCGGATGGCTTACCTGCTCGGCACGATGATCGAGCTGCCCCGAGCCGCCCTCACGGCGGATCGGATCGCCTCGGTGGCCGAGTTCTTCTCGTTCGGTACCAACGATTTGACGCAGACCACGTTCGGCCTCTCGCGCGACGACGCGGGCCGGTTCCTGCCCTTCTACGTCGAAAGCGGGATTCTTTCGGACGATCCATTCCAGACCCTCGATCAAGAGGGCGTCGGCCGCTTGATCTCGATGGCCGTGGACCTGGGGCGCCGGACCAACCCCAAGCTGAAGATCGGCATCTGCGGCGAGCACGGCGGCGATCCCCGATCGGTGAAGTTCTGCCATCGCGCGGGCTTCAGTTATGTTTCCTGCTCCCCGTTCCGCGTCCCAGTCGCCCGACTGGCCGCCGCGCAGGCGGCCATCGAGGCCAACGGCGGAGGGCCCTGACCCACCATACAGGAGGCCTGCCGGTGGAACGCATTCGCGTCGCGTCGCTTCAGTATTTCATCCGGCCCGTGCAGGCCTTCGCGCAGTTCGCCGACCAAGTCGTCTCGCTCGTCGAGACGGCGGCCGACTACAAGTGCACCCTCGTGGTGTTCCCGGAGTACTTCACCGCGCAACTGCTTACGCTTGGGGACGTGAAGCGCCCGATCGACACACAGGTTCGCGATCTCGCGGCCCAGGTGCCCGCATACCGGGATCTCCTGCAGAAGCTCGCCAAGCAGCACAGCGTCTACATCCTCGGCGGGACCATTCCGGTCGCGGACGATGGCCAGGACACGATCTACAATCAGGCCTTCTTCTTCGGTCCGTCTGGCGAGTACGGTGTGCAGGGCAAGCTCCACATGACCCGGTTCGAGCATGAAGAGTGGAGGGTCTCTTCACGCTCCGGCCTGCGGGTGTTCGAGACTGCGTTCGGCCGGGTGGCGATCTCCATCTGCTACGACGTCGAGTTTCCGGAAATCGCCCGCGCCGCCGCCCGGCTGGACGCGCATATTCTCCTCGTGCCGAGCTGCACCGACGATCGCCAAGGGTTCCTGCGGGTCCGATACTGCGCGCACGCCCGCGCCATCGAGAACCAGATGTACGTCATCGTATCGCACACCGTGGGCTCCATTCCCATGGTCCCGGCCGTCCATCTCAACTACGGCCAGGCCGCCATCCTCACGCCGAGCGACTTTCCGTTCTCGCGCGATGGGATTCTCGCTGAAGGCAATCCCAATCAGGAGATGATGGTCATTGGGGATCTCAACCTGCGCACGATTTCCGAGGCACGGACGACGGGAACCGTCTTGCCGCTCCTCGACAGCCGGCGCACCGCGGAACTGGTGCGCACGCCGGACGTCGTGACGTTGTGAGCGCGCACCCGCCACCGATCATCGTTCGTGAGACCCGTCCGGAGGACTTCCCGGACATCATCGCGTTGACTCGGGCGGTCTATCCCACCAGTCCCCCGTGGTCGGAGGCCCAGCTCGCGTCCCACGTCGCCGTGTTCACCGAGGGCCAGCTCGTGGCGGTGGAGGGGGAGCGGGAACGGGTCGTGGGAATGGCGGCGAGCCTGATCATCACCTGGGACGAGTACGACGCGGCCGCAACGTGGCGGCACTTCACCGACCACGGGACGTTCCAGAATCACGATCCGCAGGGGCGCACTCTCTACGGCGCCGAGGTCATGGTGCATCCGGAGATGCAGCGACGCCGAATCGGGAAGCGGCTCTACGCGGCGCGCCGAGCCATCGCGGAGCGCTTCGGGTTACTGCGCATCCGCGCCGGGGCTCGTCTCCGCGGCTACCACCGGTACGCCAACCGGATGAGCGCGGAGGACTACGTGCTCGCGGTGCTGCGCGGCACGATCAAAGGCCCCACCCTGTCGTTCCAGCTTGGGGAATGGTTCCACGTCTTCGGCGTCGTCGAGGGCTACCTGGCGCACGATCCCGACAGTCTCGGATGGGCGGCGCTCATCGAGTGGCTGAATCCGGCGATTGCCAGGCCGGAGGATACCGCCCACCGCGATCCGAAATGGGATGCGTCCCGCACCCGCCCCGAACGCAGGATGACCGCGCGATCGAGATCCTCTCGACGACCGGGATAGCGTAGGAACGGTCGGCAGGGGCGTGCGGCGATACGCCGCTTCTCCGGACGATTACTGTGGGCGGTCCCCAATGGGTGGGTTAGCCAGCGCCCGACGAACGGCGCTTCTGAGCGGGCTGTCTACGTCGAACTCCGCAAGCCGGTCCACCGGACACCAGACGGTGCGGTGCAGCGCCGGCACGTCCCCGGGGTCTCCCCCCCTCGCGACAAACCGAAACATGAAATCGAAGTGCTGGTGCTTTGGCTCTCCGCGGGCGGCCGGAATGTCGTGCGCGTCCAGACCAACGACGGGAGGCGGCACCCGGCTGTCCACGGCGATCCCTGTTTCCTCGAGTACTTCCCGGGCCGCGGCCGCCACGATGGACGGATCGCTTGGCTCGACGTGGCCTCCCGGCTGGAGCCAACGCGCCAGACGTGGGTGGAACACGAGCACGACGCGGTCCGCGGCCGGGCTCAGCACCAGCGCGCTGGCTGTCACATGGCCCGGTACGAAGTGCGTCCTCGAAAACGGCTCCCTTGCCGAGTCCAGCAGCGACAGGACCGCCAAACGGCTGGCCCGGGCGCGCTCGTCACTCCCAGGCGTGAAGCCCTCCGCCAAAGCGCGGACCTCGGATATCGCGATCATGTGCGGTTCCACGCCCCTGAGCCCCACGGACGAATCGACCCAATGAACGGCAGGACGCCAGCCTGGGCAAGCACCGGGCCCCCAGTCGCTACAACCAAGGCTGCCAACTCGACCCCTTCGGATTTGTGTGCGTCGCGTCCCAGATTGCGGTCCCAGGCTGCGTGGGTGACTAATCGTCTTGGTGTCACGTTATCCACATCGACGTCCGGGAGTCGTGGAGATCAGCCAGCATCGAAGACCATGCACGGAATTGGTATCTGATCATTCCAGTAATATGTTGTCATATAAGCATGTATAAACTTGATCTAATGTATTACCTCATGTTGAAAATGTCTTATCAACATCACGTAGCCATGGGGATCGTCACCAGCCCAACTCGGAGAATCACCAGGAACCCCTCCCCGGTTGACTCCTCAGAGAGGCGTACTCACCTCCCAATGGTGGCTCACCAACGCCAATACATCTGTCAGATCGACGGTTGTCCCAGTGAGCTCGCCCTGCCTCGCCCCATCGGAGTGGGGTCGCGCCGAGACGCAGCCGGAGCGCCCGTCGGCTCACGTCCCGGGATGAGCAATGTTCAACCTCCGTTCACTGACCACGCCTGCGCATTTTTCGATGCTTGCTAGAGGTTTCCGTTGGCCGACTCGCAAGACAAATTTCGTCGAGTGGGAGCTGGACTTCGAGGAAGTGACGTCTAACGTTTATCCTATACGCGTGATGGACGAATGAGTCTCTCACCGGGTGCAACAGCCGTCATCGAGCAGCGCCGCGCGCAATTGGAGGGCGCCGCCCGTGTTCTCTCGGGCCTTGCCTTGTTTGCCATGGGGGTCGTCCTCGCGAGGGCGTGGTCAGCCTGGCCTGACGTCCGCGCCCTGGCGGGGCAGGCCCCGTCCACGCCGGCCGCTATCGCGCGGGCTGAAGAGGCGACTGGCGCCGCCGTTTCATGGACGCCAACCGGGCTCAACAACGTCTCGCCCCACCTTCAATTGGCGGTGCTCGTCGCGGAAGACATCGAGTTCTTCCAGCATCACGGGTTCTCTTGGGCGGAGATCCGGGTGGCGGTGGCTCAGGCCCAGGAGGGTGGCCGCCCGCGCGGAGCGTCGACGATTACCCAGCAGTTGGCCAAGAACCTCTGGCTAACCCCCAGCCGTTCCCTCGGACGGAAGCTCCGCGAAGCGGCCCTGACGGTGGACCTCGAACGGTTTCTCACCAAGCGCCGGATCCTGGAGCTGTACCTCAACGTGGTTCCCTTTGGGCCCGGGGTGTTCGGCGCGGAAGCGGCCGCTCGGAAGTACTTCGACCGCTCGGCACTGTTCCTGACAGAAGAGCAAAGCGCCATGCTCGCGGCCGGGTTGAGCCGCCCTTCCCTGTGGAACCCCGCGACGGATTCGCCGGCATACCGGGAGCGGGTCGCCCTGGTGCGGCGCCGGATGACCAACGCCGAGTTCCTCTGGCGTCATTTGCTAAACCTCTGAGACAGGACCACCATCCGTGACCCGCGAGCAAGCGGAACGCCGCGTCCGACAGCTTCGGGCCGAGATCCGGCATCACGACTACCTCTACTACGTCAAGGATCGCCCCGAGGTCGCGGATGAGGCGTATGACGCGTTGTTCGCCGAACTCCGGACGCTCGAGCACGCGCATCCCACGCTCGTGACACCCGATTCGCCGACGCAGCGCGTCGCCGGATTCGCGTTCGACCGCTTCCCGACGATCCGGCACACGGCACCAATGTTGAGCCTGGAGTCCGATCGTGAGGAAGAAGCCCTGCGGCGATTCGACGAGCGGCTGCGCAAGGCGCTCGGGGACGAGCGCGTCCGCTACGTGCTCGAGCCAAAGCTCGATGGGGCCTCGATCGAGCTGGTCTACGAGAACCGGGTCCTGGCGCGGGCCGCTACGCGCGGAGATGGTGTCAACGGCGAGGGCATCTCCGAAAACGTGCGCACGATCGCGGCCGTCCCGCTCCGTCTCCGTGACCGGGGACCTGCCGCCGACCTGGTGGCCGTGCGGGGTGAGGTCATCATGCGACTCGGCGCCTTCGAGTCCCTGAACGAGCGTCTGATGGCCGCGGAGGACGAGCCCTTCGCGAACCCGCGGAACGCCGCCGCCGGATCCCTCCGTCAATTGGACCCGACCGTCACGGCACAGCGTCCTCTCGACGTCTACGTCTACGACATTCTCGCGGTGCGAGGTCCCGAGTTCGGCACGCATCAAGAGGCGCTCAAGGCCATTGCCGCCTGGGGTTTCCCCGTCTCGGATCTGATCCGGCCTGCCGGCACGGTAGAGGACATCCTCGCGTACCACGCGGATTTGCTGGCCCACCGCGATGACCTGGACTTCGAGATCGACGGGATCGTGATCAAGCTGGACGATCTCGCGGCCCGGGCGGCACTGGGAGCAACCTCCCGCCACCCGCGCTGGGCCTTCGCCTTCAAGTTCCCCCCGCGGCGCGAGGTCACCCGCGTCGAGAAGATCATCGCCAGCGTGGGGCGCACGGGCGTCGTGACGCCGGTGGCGCTCATGCGTCCCGTGGAGTTGGCGGGCGTTACCGTGAGCCGCGCGACGCTGCACAACCGGGACGAAGTGAACCGGAAGGACGTCCGCGAGGGAGATCTGGTTCGGGTCCAACGCGCCGGCGACGTCATCCCCCAAGTGCTCGAGGTGGTGGAAGAGCCGGGCCACAAGCGGGGCCCGAAGTTCCGGATGCCCGAGACCTGCCCCTCATGCGGAGCCGCACTACACGACAAGGGCCCCTTCACCGTCTGCCTGAACGGGTTCCACTGCCCCGCCCAGCTCGCCGGGCGCATTCAGCATTTCGCCTCGCGCGATGCGCTCGACATCCAGGGACTCGGCGAGGAGTCTTCGCGCCTCTTCGTGGCCCAAGGACTGGTGCGGAGCCTGGAGCAGATCTTCGACCTCACCGTGGAGGCGCTGCTGCCGCTCGAGGGCTTCGCGCAAAAATCGGCCGCCAACCTCATTGATGCCATCGAGCAGGCCCGCGCCGTAGAACTGTCTCGATTCCTCTACGGCCTCGGGATTCCGGAGGTAGGCGTCGCGGTCGCCCGCGACCTGGCCGGCCATTTCGGGTCGTTGGCCGCCTTGCGCGCGGCATCCCTCGAAGCCCTGCAACAGGTACCGGGCGTGGGACCCAAGATGGCGGAGCAGATCATCGCCTTCTTCGCGGAGGCGCGAAACCGCGAGGGTGTGGATGCGCTAGCTCGGCGCGTGCGGCTCGCAGAAGGCGCGCCGCGGACCTCGGGCGGCCCGTTCGAGGGCCAGACGTTCGTGTTCACGGGAGGCATGGCGACGCTCGCGCGACCAGACGCCGAGCGGCTGGTCACGGCGCTGGGTGGGCGTGCGACGTCGTCGGTGAGCAAGAAGACGACGTACGTCGTCGCCGGCGACGAGGCGGGGAGCAAGCTCGAGAAGGCCCGGAAGCTAGCCCTCACCATTATGGACGAAGCGGAGTTCCTCTCCCTGGTTCGGAAGCACGGAGCCAAGGTCTGACCATGGAGAACGGCGAGATTGCCCGCGTCCTCGCCGACGTCGGCCTGCTACTCGAGATCCGGGGCGCAAATCCCTTCCGCGTGCGCGCGTACGAGAATGCCGCGCGTGCGGTCGCTGACCACTCGGTCCCGGTACGCACGATCGTCGCCAACGAGGGAGACCTCACCGAGCTACCCGGCATCGGGAAGGACATGGCGCGGTACATCACGGAGCTCGTGACGACCGGAAAGCTGAGCGTCCTCGAAGAGCTGACGCGGGAGATCCCCTATTCCCTGCTGGACCTCGTCCGGCTGCCCGGGGTTGGACCCAAGCGCGCGAAGAAGTTGTGGTCTGAGCTTGGGGTGACGAGCATCGACGCGCTCGAGCACGCGGCCAAAGAGGGACACGTCGCGGAGCTGGAAGGATTCGGAGCCAAGACCCAGCAGCGCATGCTCGACGGCATCACCAAACTCAAGGAGCGCGGCAACCGATTGCGCCTCGTGGACGCCGACCAGCTGGTCGCGCCACTGCTCGCGCATCTCGACGCGCATCCGGCCATCCACCACGTCACTGCCGCCGGCAGCCTGCGCCGCCGCGTCGAGACCATCGGCGACATCGACATCCTCGCCGTCACCGACGACCCCGCGGTCGCGATGGCGCACTTCACGGCATATCCCCGCGTCGCGAAGGTCGAGTTGGCGGGGGACACGCGCGGAACTGTCATATTCGATTCCGGCCTCCAGGTGGACCTCCGGCTCGTGCCGGACGAGAGCTTCGGTGCCGCCCTGCAGTACTTCACGGGCTCGAAAGCGCACAACGTAAAGCTCCGGAAGCGGGCGGTGGGTCGCGGGCTGAGCATCTCCGAGTACGGGGTCTTTGAGAGTGACGGTAACGACGCGAACGACGGGAGCGACGGGAGTCGTGGGAAGGACGGGTCCGTCGGGACCGCCGGGCCCGCCGGGTCCGTCGGGGGAGAGACCGAGGAGTCCGTGTATGCCGCGGTCGGGCTGCCGTGGATTCCGCCGGAGTTGCGGGAAGACCGCGGGGAGATCGAACTCGCGGAGGCCGGTGCCCTGCCGGACCTGATCACCATCGACGACATCCGCGGTGACCTCCAGATGCACACCACGTGGTCGGACGGTACGGACTCGCTGGCCGTCATGGTGGACGGGTGCGCTGCGAAGGGGTACGCCTATCTGGCGGTCACGGACCACAGCAAGAATCTGGCGATGACCGGTGGCCTGGACGCCAAGCGACTCAAGGAACAGTGGGCGGAGATGGACGACGTGATGGCAGAGCGCACCAGCATACGGCTGCTCCGGAGCATGGAGATCGACATTCTGCGGGATGGCTCGTTGGACCTGGAGGACGATCTCATCGCGCAACTCGACGTCGTGCTCGTGTCGGTGCACACGTTGCTCGACTTGCCAGCCGCCGAACAGACGCGCCGTATCATCAAGGCGCTGGAGCATCCCGGGGTTCACATCCTGGCGCACCCGACGGGCCGGATCCTCGGTCGCCGCGACGTCATCGCGTTCGACCTCGACGACGTGCTACAGTGCGCCAAGAAGCACGGCGTCGCGGTCGAACTAAACGCCAACCCCCACCGGCTGGACCTCAAGGACACGCACCTCATGCGCGCGCGGGAGATCGAGATCCCGATTGTCATCAGCACGGACGCGCATCACGCGCGCGACCTCGACTACATGCATTACGGGGTGGAGCAGGCGCGGCGGGCGGGGCTGGAGGCGCGGCACGTGGTGAACACGTGGTCGCTGGAGGATCTCCGGACGTTCCTGGGCTCGTAGCAGCTCGCAGGATCTCGCAGTTGGCCGGCGCGCGCCCGGCGGTGATATTCGAGGCGCGGAGCAACCGGCATGAAACAACGACTCGTCCAACTCTTCGAAGCGTGCTTCGGCCATCGGCCGGACGTCATTCTCGACATGGCGGCCGACGGCTCCACGCGCCAATACTTCCGCCTGGCCCGGGGCGACGACCAGTCGGCGGTCGGCACCATCGGGCCGGACCGCGAAGAGAACCGCGCCTTCCTCGAGTTTGCGGCGGCATTCCGGAAAGCCGGTTTGCCCGTCCCGCAGGTCTATGCGGAAGACCGCGAAGCGGGCGTCTGGCTGGAAGAAGACCTGGGCGACACCACCCTGTTCAAAGCGCTGAGCGCGGCGCGCGACGAGGGCGAGGGCGATACGTTCCCGCCGGAGATCGAGTCGCTCTACCGCCGCGTGCTCACGATCCTCCCACGATTCCAGGTGCTCGGCCGTCGCGTGATCGACTTCCGGATCGCGTACCCTCGCCAGGCCTTCGACGAGCAGTCGATCCGCTGGGACCTCAACTACTTCAAGTACCACTTCCTCAAGCTGGCGCACGTGCCGTTCAACGAGCAGCGGCTCGAGGACGACGTCGCACGACTGACCGCGCATCTCCTCGAGGCGGACTCCGACTACTTCCTGTACCGCGACTTCCAGTCCCGCAACATCATGATCCGAGACCGGGAGCCGTGGTTCCTGGATTTCCAGGGCGGCCGGAAGGGCGCCCCGCACTACGACGTGGCGTCCCTGCTGTACGACGCGAAGGCCGACCTGCCACCGTCGATGCGCACCGCCCTGCTGGAGCATTACCTCGACGCGCTGAGCGAGCACGCCGCGGTGAATCGCGACGAGTTCCGCGCCCGGTTCCCGAGCTTCGTCCTCGTGCGGTTGATGCAAGCGTTGGGTGCGTACGGGTACCGCGGGTTCTTCGAGCGCAAGCGACGCTTCCTCGAAAGCGTGCCCAACGCGGCCCACAATCTGGACCGCCTGATGTCGGCGGGACTGCCGCTGGCCCTCCCGGAGCTCGAACGGGTGTTTCGTCACATCGCCGACCGGTGGATGCCCGAGCCCGGATCCGCCGTGACTGAGACCGGGCTCGGCGTGCTGATTCAGAGCTTCTCGTTCCGCGACGGATACCCCCCCGATCTCGAGGGCCACGGCGGAGGGTTCGTATTCGACTGCCGCGCGCTTCCCAATCCCTACCACGAGCCGGCGTTGCGCGAGCTGACGGGCGAGGCGCCCGCGGTCGCCGCCTTTCTCGAGCGTGCGCCCGAGGTCCAACGGTTTTGGGAAAACGTCCGAGCGCTCGTTGACGCGCAGGTGGAGAAGTACGCCGAGCGGCGCTTCTCGAGCCTCACGGTCTCGTTCGGGTGCACCGGCGGGCGGCACCGATCGGTTTTCCTGGCGACCAAGCTCGCCGCGCACCTCGCCCAGCATTGCCCGCACGTGACCGTGCGGGTGCGGCACGCGGCCCTGTGATGGAGGCGATGATTCTCGCCGCCGGGGCCGGCACTCGGCTCCGTCCGTTGACGGACCGGCTGCCCAAGGCCCTCGTCTTGGTGCGCGGGCGCCCACTCCTCACCCACGTGATGGACCGGCTGGTCGCCGCGGGAGTCACTCGCATCATCATCAACACGCATCACCAGGGCGAACAAATCAGCGCGTTTCTCGAGCGTCATGCCCCGCCTGGAGTTGAAATCGCGCTCTCTCCGGAACGCGACGGCCCCTACGACACGGGTGGCGGGTTGCTGGCCGCCGCTCCGCTGTTCCGCCGCACGGGTCCCTTCCTGCTGCACAACGTGGACGTGCTCTCGCGCATCCCGCTGCCTGATCTACTTGCGACGCACAGCGCCCACCGAAGACGCGCCGCGGGGCAACTCATTGCCTCCGTCGCCGTGCAGGCGCGCGGCGCCCGGCGGCAACTGCTCTGCGATACCGACGGTCTGATGGGGTGGGAGAACCGCGGGGAGGATGGGACTGTGCTCGCATCGCGCCGCGTGCGAAGGCCGGTCGGGAAACTCATACACTGGTCCTTTACCGGGATTCACGTGATCGAGCCGGCGATGCTCGATCTGGCGGATAGGACAGGAAGATTCTCGATCGTCAGTTGGTACTTGAGCCTGGCGCAACGGGGGTACCGGATCCTGCCGGTGGACGTATCGGCGCACGCGTGGATGGATGTGGGATCACACGAGCGCCTGGCCGAAGCCGAAGTGCGGTTCTGACTACGCGGCCGTCGCTCGGGCTTGGCGCAACGCGTCGAGCAGCGGCCGCACCTCCTGCCGCTCTTCCGGCGTCAACTCGCCGAGCAGCGTCACGAACGCGCGTTCCGCCTCGGCCGGTGAGGTGGCGAGCACGAGCCGGCCACCCACGATCCACATCCGCACCGTAACCGCCCCGCCGATCACCTGCTCGCCCAAACTCGAGCCGCGGTCTGCCGACCTCGCCGTGAGCGTGCGACGCGATCCCAGCGTCTCGCGCGAAGGCTCCTGTGAGGGTTGCGGAGGGTCTACGTTCTTGGGGGAACCCCACCAGTCGGCGAGCGCACGCCAGAGGCGCCGGACCCGCGTGCGGATGGGCATGGCACAATATAGGGAACGCCACGCGGTCGAAACAACAGGGCCGGGCTAGGTCGCGCGCGCGATCGGCACGAGCAGGATCGGCCATTTGGCTCGCCCCGCGATCCGCGGGGCGACGCTCCCCGACACCACCGCGTCGAAGCCGCTTCGCCCGTGCGTGCCCACGACGACGAGATCGGCGGCAAACGCGTCGGCCGCTTTGCGAATCTTCTTGATCGGGTCCCCGCGGACGACCGCGATGCTGCTGTTCAGGTCCTTCCCACCTGCCCGGGCCAGTTCCTCCTGCGCCGCGGTATCGGCCTCCTCCCGCTCGAGTTCCAGCAGGGCGGCCGTGGTGCCGGGGAATCGCTGACCAGACGCCGCATGTTCGGGCGTCAGGGTACCCAGCGTCGGCACCACCCAGAGCAGTAACAGCGAGGCGGCGCACGTGGTCGCGCACTCCACCGCGAGCGGTACGGACCGCACGTGCTCGGGACGGCCGTCGGCGGCCACCAGGACCCTGCCAACCGGCCACCAGCTCTTGCCAGTCCCTTCCGGTGGGATGAGGAGTACAGGGCTGGCGCCGGCACCGGCCACCGCCTGCGCCACGCTCCCGAAGAGCCGATGCCGGAGTCCACGACTCCCGTGCGTGCACAGCACGATGAGATCGGCACCCAACTCCACCGCGTGGTCCGCGATGCTCTGTGCGACGTTCGATTCCGCGCGCACGTGTACGTGCCGCGAAACGACCACCGTCCCGGAGAACGCGCGCTCGGCGCATCCGCTGAGATACGCATCCGCTTCGGCGCCGTCCGTGATGTGCGCGTCTCCGTGCACCGCGTGCGGCGCGTCCCGCTCGATCACGTGCAACAACGTGGTTCGCGCGCCGAGGTGGTGGGCGAGCGCCGCCACCGCGGGGAGGACGCCCTCCGCGACCTTGGAGCCGTCGAGTGGGACCAGCAGGTGTCGGAACATGGCTTACCCCGCGAGCAGGTCCACGAGCAGAAAGAGGTTGAGACCGCCGATCAAGCTGGTGACGATCCAGGCAACCACCGTCGTGATGCGATGATTCACCAGCGATCCCATCAGGCTCCGGCGGCTGGTGAACAGGACCAGCGGCACCACGGCGAACGGCAACCCGAAGCTCAGCACCACCTGGCTGATGACCAGCGTCCTGGTCGGATCCAGGCCGATCGCAATCACCACGAGGGAGGGCGCCATCGTCACCAGACGGCGCACCCACACAGGAATGCGCCGGCGGAGGAAGCCCTGCATGATGACCTGCCCGGACATCGTTCCCACTGAGGCCGACGACAGCCCGGAGGCAAGCAGCGAGATCGCGAACACCATGGACGCCGCACCACCAAGGAGCGGCGCCAGCGTCCGGTGGGCTTCCTCGATGGTGCCGATGTCCGTGAGGCCCGTGCGATAGAACGTGGCCGCCGCCATGACCAGCATCGCACCGTTCACGATGCCCGCGATCGTCATGGCGATCCCCACATCAATCAGCTGGAACCGGAACAAGCGCTTCAATCGCGTCGGATCCTCCACCACGACCCGCCCCTGGGTCAACGCGGAGTGGAGGAAGATCACGTGCGGCATGACCGTGGCGCCCAGAATTCCGGTGGCGAGTAGCACGCTCTCGGAACCAGCGAACCGCGGCGTCACGGCACCACCAAACAGCGCGGCCCAATCGGGGTGGTCCAACACCGTCTCGATCACGTAGCTGATCCCCACCACACCCACGAGCGCCCCGATCACCGCCTCGACCGGCCGGAACCCGAACCGTTCGAGTCCGAGGATGAGGATCGTCACGACGGCCGTGGCAAGGCCGGCCAGCCACAGGGGAACGCCGAACAGCAGGTTGAAGCCGACTGCCGCGCCGAGGAACTCGGCGAGGTCGGTCGCCATGGCCACCAGCTCCATGAGCACCCACATCGTGAGCGTCAGCCAGCGCGGGAAGTTCTCGCGGCACAGCTCGGCGAGATTCCGCCGGCTGGCGATGCCGAGCTTGGCCGAGAGGGCCTGGAGCAGCATCGCCATGAGATTGCTGGCAACCACCACCCACAACAGCGTGTAGCCGAACTTGGCGCCGCCCTGGATGTTCGTCGCGAAGTTGCCGGGGTCGATGTACGCGACGCTGGCGATGAAGGCCGGTCCCAGGAACGGCAGCAGCCGCTGGAAGAACCCGTGACGGCTCTCACCGGCGAGCACGGCGTGCGCGGCGTGCCGCAGGCCCTGGTCGCGGGAGACCGGGGTCTCTGGAGTCGGCTCAGTCATCGAACCGGGGCGCCCTGGCATGGTTGCCAGGCGCCCGTCGGGGGTCGGCGGGTTGCCGGAATCATCATCGCAACAATTGGTAATGCGAGAGACCACGGATCGGAAGACGCACGCCCAATCGTGCGGCCACACACGGTGCTAGCCCCGTCAGACTCGGAGGGGGTGGAATCAACACATCCCAACGCGGTGCACGGCCAGGGCTTCAACGTTAGGTTCTCGAGTCTTCTGGATGGTCATCTTCGACAATGCACCCCGCTCCTGGCAACACGACGGTGACGACTCTCACCCCTCTCGAGCTCGCCACCAACAGGGTCTACGGGCCCGATCCAACCGCACCTCCACTCCCGGTCGCTCCTGCCGACCTCACGACGCTCGCCGCGCTCGAGGCCGCCGTGTTGCCGGCCGTTGCACGTCCGCCGTGCATCGTTGCCTTTTCGGGCGGGAGGGACTCCTCCCTCGTGCTGGCAATCGCAGCCCGAGTAGCCAAACGCGAGGGTCTACCCGCACCGGTCCCGGCCACGATCCGATTCGTCGACATCCAACGCGCCGACGAAACGTCGTGGCAGGAGATGGTCCTGCGGCACCTTGACCTCGATGAGCGGGTCAGCGTCGACGTGCGGACAGACCTCGACTTCGTCGGGCCGCTTGCCGGCCGAGTGCTGCGTCGCCACGGCGTCCTGTGGCCGCTGAATATCTACCTGCACGAGGCCCTGATCGGGCATGCCAAGGGTGGCTCGCTCGTGACCGGTTATCACGGCGATTCGGTCTTCGGCGGTGAACGGTGGCGCACGACGAATGAGGTCCTGGGTGGTCGACGGACGCCGAGTCCGCGCGATGGCTTGCGAGTGGGCCTGGCGTTTTCTCCCCGCTGGGTCAAGCAACTGGTCTTTCGACGCCGCGTGGAGGTCGTGCCCTGGTTGAGGCCGCTGGCGCAGGAGACCTTCGCTGAGGGCATGAGCAGCGCTCAGGCGGGTGCGCCGCGACGCTGGGACCGCTGGGTCGATTTTCTGGCCAGCCGACGATCATTCCGGATGGCGTCCCAGAGCATGAGCTTGCTCGCCGCCGACGCCGATACCACGCACGTGGAACCGCTGGCGGACCGGTCGGTGCTGGCCTGTATGGCGAAGGCGGGCGGGCCCCTCGGCCTTGGCGACCGCACGGCGATCATGCGCTCGCTGTTTACCGGGGTGTTGCCCGACCAGGTGCTGGCGCGACCCGACAAGGCGGTGTTCGGCGCGGCGTTCGTCGGACACTGGACCCGCGATTTCGCCCGCGACTGGCAAGGCGAGGGGGTCGATCACGATCTCGTCGATCCCGAGATCCTCAGGCAGACGTGGCTGGCGGAGAAGTTCGATTTTCGCGTCGCCCTCCTGCTCCAGGCGGCCTGGCTGCAACAGCAGCAATGAGCCCTCGGCTTCCCGGGCTCCCGCAGGATCGATGGTGCCGCAGACTCGGTTGATGCGTTGATGCAACGAGTGGACGTTGCTGCGGCGCGCCATGCAAGGAAGGCCAGCCGGAAAATCCGACGAGAGTGCTGGCAGAACCCCTGGCGGGCTTGAGGGTTGGCTCTTGTTCGTTGGTGGAACGAGAGTTGCGGCCAAAACTGCAGAATTGGTGTACAGGGGGGCATCGTCGCATGGCCGTGTGGCTCCGCGTCGCGTTGGTCCCCGGAAGGTCCACTTCCAAACTCCAGGAGAGTGCGCGATGCCTCAGAAGAAGAGATTCGTCGAGCCCCAGCTGCACGAAGCAGCCCGTCTGGCGACCCTAACGCTGATTTCTGATGGGGGCGACGCGGACAATACAGGCGACGGCGACGGCAACACGTTCTAGCTGGTTCGCACACGCGAACAGCTAGTACCCATGTAGCACAGCGACGCCGGGCCCTTCGGGGGCCGGCGTCGTTGTTGCTTCCCGGCCTGAGTGGTATTCGCCGCCCAGCATCCTGCTCGCTTCCATTGGTCCGCTTTGGTTCCTCAACGCTGGACCGGTAGCTTCCGAGGTCGTCTGGTATCCGGTGTCAGATCAGTGAGGGAGGATCCACAGGACGTGCGTCCCCGATCTCCGGCTTCTGAGGGCACGCAGCGCCTCGAGAGCTGCGATCTGGTTTGTCCCGATCCCATCGCCCGGCGGGCCTTGCACGATTGGCTCTCCCAATCCCGGATGGTCTGGCCCGGCCGGTTTCGCTTATCGGTCTCGGTTTCGGACAAGCCACCAGTTGGTCCCGATACGCGTGAGATCCTGCGACAACCGACGGTCGCCATTCAGGCCGGCCCCCCGCTTGGCACCGTGCGCGTGCAGTGGGAGCGAGCGCCCGCAGTCGCGGTGATTCACCAGACTCTTCCCCACGCGGCTATCTGGATGTCACCAGCCGCCGTGTCAAACCTCCGGGAGGCGGAGCGCTCCTTTCTGCTCGTCGTCCTCGTGTTCGTGCTTCGCCGCCTGGGCTGGTATCACGTGCACGGCGCCACCTTCATCGACCCGAGTGGCAGGGGCTGGCTCCTCCCGGGCAGTTCCCGCAGCGGAAAATCCACCACGACCGCCCTGCTTGCCTCGAGAGGCTGGGAGGTTGGCACCGACGACATAGGTTTTCTGGTCAATCGCGGATCCGCGGTGGCGACCTTGGGGTTCCACTCCCGCATCGCGCTTCGCAGTGGCGCCTTGGAGCTGCTCCGACTTGGAGACGGACTCCTCCTTGCTCACCGCAGGAAGGAGGGGTTCTCGCCCGAAGAGCTCGGCGGGACCTGGGTACCGGAGGTGATACCCCGCGTGATCGCGTTTCCCAGAATCGGCGAGCGTACGAGCATGGCGCTCATGGCGCCTGGAGAGTCATTGAGCAGCCTCGTCAAGTGGTCGCACTGGGTGCTGTACGAGCCAGTCCACTCCCAGGAACACCTGGACGCCTTGGGGCGAGTGGCCGCGCAGGCGCGCTGTTATGATTTGACGCTGGGTCCCGATCTGTTCGACAATCCCGACCTGCTACTGGAGCTCACCCAATGACGGTGAAATTTCGGCGCCACCCTGACCTTCGGCTCACCGCTCTCGCGGGTGAGGGCGTCGTGCTGCATCTCGGAGCGCGTCGATACTTCACCGTCACCGAAACGGGACTGACCATCCTCGAGGCCCTGGCGAGCCCGAAGACGTTGGACGAACTCGCTGACGCCATAGTCGAGGAATACGATGTCGATCGTGCCAAGGCGATCGAGAGCACGAAGGCATTCCTCGATCAGTGCCGCGCGTCCGGCCTCCTCGTGGAAGAAGCGCAGTAATGGACGTAGCCACCGCCTGGTGGCGGGCGCGGACGTTGGGCGCCGTCCTTCTGATACCGCCGCTCCTGCACGTCACGTCCCTCGAGCGCCTGGCACGCCGGCTCAATGGGAGCGCTCGTCATGCCCCCCCATTCTCCATGGATCGGGTCGTGGGCTGGGTAGACATGCTGCTCTATCGACTGCCCTGGCCCTGGAGGTCCACGTGCCTGAAGCGAGCTGCTGTGCTCTATGCTCTCCTTCGCCGCGGTGGAGTGGCGGTGGAGCTCTGGATCGGGGTGCGCCGCGATCCAAACGGTCGGCTGGCGGCGCATGCCTGGTTGGTGCGGGACGGAGCGCCTTACCTCGAGGCACAGGTGGATTCGCTGCGCACCTTCCAGGTCATCGCCCGGTTTCCCGAAGCTGACACGGCGGCTCCGTGACCCCGGAGACGGTCAGGCTGCTGCTGCAAACGCTGCGACTGCGGAGCACCCTTTCGCCCATCGAGGCTCAATCCGCGTGGTCGCGCGCCGATGTTCGGGGGCTGCATCGATTGGTGGCCTTCGAGGGCGCCGAGGTGTGGCTTTATCGTAGGGTCAGGACACTCGCGGTGCAGCTGCCCCAGGACGTCATGGGCGCATTGCGGGACGCTGCCCACCGGGCAGAGGCGGTTGGGCTACGTGTGGACGCGCAAACGTCGTCGGTCCTTCGACTACTCGAAGAGGCGAGAATCCCGTGGGCCCTGATCAAGGGGCAAGCTCGCCGAGCCGCGGTGGCGCGGTATCCGTACGCCAACGCGCGACGCGTCTCGGACGTCGACGTCCTTCTCCCCGAGGAACGAGCCGGCGACGCATGGGAACTTCTGTTGCAGAATCAGTATCAGCCGTGCTACCCCGAACCGAGTCCCTGGAAGGTCACGCATCACCGCCCCGTCATTTGGGACGAGAACCGGATAGCAATCGAGCTCCATACGACGACAACTGATGCGGTCCCGGCCCCAGAGGCCTGGCGGCGTGCAACCGAAGGATCCGACACGGTGCGCTGGAACGGAGGCTCGGTGGCGGTTCCAGGCGCGACCGAGTTGGTGTGGCAGGCACTCGCGCACGCCGTCCAGGATGGAGCCAACGGCTGCCGGCTCAAAGATTTCCTGAACGTCGCCGCCGTTCTCGCCGAGCAGCCTCCAATAGAGTGGGGGGTGGTGGAGGAACGCATAGTGGCAGGCGAAGTGCGGGACCGTATCCACGGGCGGCCGGTGTCCCATTCGCGAATCCGCAGATGGCTCGCCTCGGCGGCCGATCTGGCGGGGGCCAGCCTGCCAGCGGCGCTCGTGGGCGCCGGTCGCCTTGATCTCGACCATCTGCTGCTCTGGCGCGGCATGATCCTGAGTTCTCGCCTGGGTCCGTCCGTGCGAGGACGATTGCTGGAGGAAGGGGTCCGTGTGGAGGCACCCATGCCCCTGACTCCGGCGGTGAAAGGCACGGGTCTCGTGCGGCAAGCGCGCCGGCGGTCCACCTCGCTCATCGCGCGCGCACTCTACATCGCCTGGCGGGCCTGGAAATGACGGATGCCATGCGGGCCGGTCTCGGGCACGTCCGCGCATTGGCTCGAGCCCACCGCGGACTGGTCCTCCGGTTTGCGGCCTCGTCCGTCGGCCGATCGGCCGCCGGTCTCGCCACCATTCTGCTCATCCGGGATTTTCTTGCCGGTTTGTTCAACAAGAAGGTCGGTCTGGCCGCCTCCATCGGAACGGTCTTGGGACCTAGCCTGGCGCTGTGGAGCGTCGCCGGGCTCCTGTTCCTATCGCTTCTCTTATCGAGCCTTCTGGCCTTCGATAACCGGATCACCCAGCAGCGCGCAGTGAAGGCCCTGGAGCTCGACCTGATGGAACAGCTGCTCCGTCATTTGTTGAAGCTCTCAGTCGCATTCCTCGACCGGCAAAGCCACGGCGATCTCCTCCAGGCGGTCCGGCAGGACGTAGGGGCGCTCCGGACCATCGTGTTTTCCGGAGCGGGCATCGTACTCGAGGGAATCACTGCTATCGGGCTCTTCGCGGCGGCGCTGTGGCTCAGCCCGAAGCTCACGTTTTGGGCGCTGATTGTGCTGCCGCTCACCACCCTACCGGTGGTCCTCGCGGCTCGCCGCGCACAGGCGCGCTCCCGGACAGTGCGCCAGACGGGTTACGTCTTGTTCGACGCGATCATCCAGCTACTCCGGGGGATCCGGATCATCAAGGTGTACGGTGGTGATGAACGGGAGGCGCGGATTACGCTGGAGAAGGGCGGTCACTACTTCGACGAGCTCATCGAGATGGTCCGCATCCAGTCGAACGCCCAAGTCTTGTTGGAGAGCATTGCCGGACTGGGAATCGTCATCGTCGTAGTAGCGGGCGGATTCGACGTCATCGCCGGCCGGCTCGACTGGCCGTCACTCCTTGCCTTCCTCATGGCCCTCCGGGCCATGTTCGGGCCGTTGAACAGCATCAACAACAGCCTCGTCTCCATGAGCGCACTCAGCGCCTCCGTAGAGCGGACCTCGACGCTGCTGGCCACCCTCCCCCCAGTTCCCGAATCACCCCGCCCCGTCGCGCTGCTGACTCCTCCAGCGCTCGTCAGGTTCGAACGGGTCGGCTTTTCCTATGGGAAGGTGGTTGTCCTGCGAGACATTTCGTTCACGGTTCACGCCGGCGAGACACTCGGGATTGCCGGACCTTCGGGGGCGGGCAAGACCACGTTGCTCAATCTGGTGGCCCGCTTTGGCGATCCAGTCTCGGGGAGGATTCTCCTCGACGACTACGACCTCAGGGACCTCCGATTGACGGATCTCTATGCCAGCTTTGGCATCGTCACCCAGGAGCCGTTCCTGTTCGCCACGACGGTCCGGGAGAATATTCGGTGTGGCCGACCTGCAGCCCAAGACATCGAAGTCGAGGAGGCGGCCCGTGCGGCGGGCGTTCACGAGGAGATTCTCGCCTTTCCTCAGGGCTATGACACGAGCGTCGGAATGGGAGGAGTGGGGATGTCCGGCGGCCAGGCTCAGCGCGTCAATATCGCCCGCGCGCTACTCAAGAATCCCCCGATGCTGCTGCTGGACGAGGCAACGGCGAGCCTGGACTCGATGTCCGAATTAGTGGTGCAGGATGCACTGGAACGACTGATGGCGGGTCGCACCACGTTCGTCGTGGCGCACCGACTCTCGACCCTCCGGCAGGCGAGCCGCATTCTGGTCCTGGATGGCGGTCATATGGTGGGGTTGGCCCCGCATGCGGACCTGTTGACTAGCTGTGACCTCTATCGTCGAATGTGGGAACTGCAGCAACTCGGGGGAGAAGAACCGGACTCCTACCTACCCTGAAGCTGCCTTGAGGCACACGATACCCCAGCGAGTTCCTGGCAGCCAGCCGGAGGTGCGGTCGCCCTGCGTGGTGCTCAAGGGACTCTTCAAGCCCATCTAATGGGAACGGCCCGCCGAGACGGGCCGCATGGAATGGCAGTGGAGGCGCGGGGATTCGAACCCCGGTCCGAGCATGGATCCTACCCAGCGTCTACGCGCATAGGCTGCGCTCGAGGTCTCCATCGGTTGGGGCACAGCCACCCAACCGACGAACAAGCTCCTACATCTCGCCCAATGTGGCGGAGCAACACACCGGGCCAGCTCGAATTTGCGATACCTTAGGGCCGCCTCAAGCAGGGCTGCGATCTAAGGCAGGTGCGGTAAGCCGAAGCTTACGCAGCCAGGGCCAAGTTAGAGTTGGCAATTGAATCGTTTCCCAACAGGATTTACCAGGATGTCGGGCACCTGGGCGCGCAGCCAGATCTTCACCAAACCCGTCGAAACCAGTCGCCCCCGATTGTCAAAGAACTCTTTGAATATACACCGGCTGGAACAGAGAGATGCATCAGTTCCAGCGATCCGGCGTTGACAGGAACCCGGCGCCATTCATGGCGCGTCGGCGCGCCAGCGCCGCCGAGCCCGGCTTTCAAGCCGGGATCCCCGCGCGCAGGTGCTTCGTCCATCTCGCCCGCATCTCGTCCGGCACCCCCTACCCGACACCCGCCGCCGTCTCCACCCGGTTCCGGCCGCGCTCCTTGGCCCGATACAGCGCCGCGTCCGCCGCGGGGTAGAGGTTCTCCGTCGCGGCGGTGGACTCCGGGGTCGCCGCCACCCCCACCGAGCAGCTGAGCCGGATCTCCTGACCGCTCCACTGGAGCGGCGTACTCGCGACCATTTCCCGCACCCGCTCGGCGACGTCCTGGGCCACCGTGACGCTAGCGCCCGGAAGCCACAGCGCGAATTCCTCCCCGCCAATCCGCGCGGCTACGTCGCCGGTCCGCAACGCCCGCCGGAGCAACACGGCAAGGTGCTCGAGGGCGGCATCACCGGCTACGTGACCGTGCGTGTCGTTCACGCGCTTGAAATGATCGAGGTCCACGATGAGCAGGGCCGCGTGCCCGACCTCCGGCATGCTCATCGCCCGCTCCAGCCCCCGTCGGTTCGGGAGCCCCGTCAGCTCGTCGGTGCGGGCCCGGACCTCCCGCGACTCCACCGCCTGGAGGTGGGCGACCCTCGGCGCCGCCGACGCCAGGAGCGCCTCGATGGCTTCCCGGTGCTCGATCTCGATCCCCTCGGGCGTCCCGAACACCAGCATCGCGCCAACGGGCCGGCGCCCGTCCCGAATCGGAAACGCGAGCCCGCCGTTCACCTCGCGCCGCCGGTCGGTCTGCGGGTGCCCCAACAGCTCCTGGAATGAGCGCGCCGCCATTGGCACATCATCCGCCACGGCCCGAGCGACCGCCGAGTCCGGCAGGGCCGAAGCCCCCTCGAGTCGTCGATCCCCGCTGAGCGACACGCGAACGATGTGGAGCGCCCCGGTGAATTCGTCACGCAACACGAGCGCGGTCGCGCGGCCTGCTCGGTGCGCGATGAGATCACAGAGGACGAGCGCCACCGAATCCAGCGTCTCCGAGAGCTGGATCCTCCCAAGATCCTCGGCCGCGCCGGTGTCTTCGGTCCTTCCCCGGATGGGCTGGTCGGCTATTCCGGCGGCCAGGCGCCACGCGTCGGCCTGCGCCCGCTCGGCGGCCCCCGCGGAAACCGGTGCCACGAACACGAGGGCGACCGCGACTCCGTGATGCGCCGCCGCGACCGCCGTCGCAGGATCGTCCAGGCGATGACGCCGTTCATCGGCCAGCGCCACCCGCGCCAGGGCGACGCCGCGCTCGACCTGCTCGTCCGGGACCCCCTCGAAATGCCTCGAGACCAGCGGCTCGGCACCCGCTTCGAGCACCGCGGCGACCGCGGCGCGGTGCGCCCGCCGCAGCAGATCGAGCACGTGCTCGGCATCGGCGGACGTGAGAATGGTGGAGGGCTTGGACCGGACCGGCCGCCGGCCCAGCCGGTATCCCACCACCGCCGAGATGGCGACTGCCAGTGCAACCAGGAACCACGACATGGGTGCCGGAGCATACCGGCTTCGCCGTGGATCCGGCAGTCCGTCGCGGCCACGTGCTATCGAGCGGCCGGCGGATCATCCCCGTGCCCCCCCTGTGCCCCGCTCCGATCCGGATCATCGGTCGCATGGCACCCAGCCACCTGACGTTCTCTTGACGTCCCCATGGTAGCCTCGCACCACGATCACAGTGGGACCTACCCCAAGGAGGCTGCCGTGAAAACCGCTCGTGTTGCTCTGATCCTCGCCGGACTGGTGCTCGTTGCGTGCGGCGAAGACGCCACCGCCCCAACCGTCGAGCCGGACCTGCATTTCGGGGCGTTCCGCAGCGACGCCATCACCGTGCTGACCCACAACACGTACATCGGCGCGGATGTGGACGCCGTGATTGCGGCGCTGATATCCGACGACCCGAACGACGACCTGCCGGCGCTGCAGACGGCCATCGCGACGCTCGGAGCAACGGACATCACGACCCGCGCCCGTGGATTCGCCCGCGAGATCGCCCGGACCCATCCCGACGTGGTCGGGTTCCAGGAGATCAGCCAGTTGAGCATCCACTTGGGACCCCTCGGATTGCCGGTGGATATCGACCTGGACTTCCTGCCGACCATTCAGGCCGCGCTGGCCCATCGCGGGCTCGACTACGCGGTCGGTGCCCAAGTGAAGAACATCGACGCGAGCCTCCTCGGTGGTCTCATCCACCTGGTCGACTACGACGTGGTCCTCTACAATCCGAAGCGCGTACAGTGGCAGACGATCGTCGCCAAGCAGTTCGAGCTCAACCTCAGCGACCTGATCGGTGAGATCGCGCCGGGCGTTGCCCTCCGGCGCGGCTATGTGGCCGGCACGGCCACCATCGGCGACGCCACCTATACGGTTGTTAGCACCCATCCGGAGCCCGACCTGAACGCCGATGTCCAGTTGGGTGATCTGCGCGCGGCGCAGATGTCCGAGATCGTGTCAGTGCTCCAGCAGGCCGACCGCGCCATCGTCATGGGGGACCTGAACGACGAACCTGGTTCAGCCATGTACCAAGTGCTGACTGGCGCCGGGTTCGCGGACACCTGGGCCGAGCTGCACCCACACCGGCCGGGATACACATGCTGTAACCTGCCGGACCTCTCGAACCGCCAAACGAACTTCGAACAGCGGATCGACTACGTGTTTGCGCGGGGCTTCGAGCTCGATCGCCGCGCCTTGACGAGCTGGATCACCATCGTCGGTGACGATTGGGCCGACCGCCTC
>Ga0307424_1000014_pt1 | contig 68091 bp, 47 predicted proteins | sample SalMarWE160320MG_FD_202157 | JGI IMG/M metagenome (GOLD analysis project Ga0307424, IMG submission 202157) | Salt marsh sediment microbial communities from the Plum Island Ecosystem LTER, Massachusetts, United States - WE1603-20 | ecosystem: Environmental > Aquatic > Marine > Intertidal zone >... | reverse complement strand
GATTATCAAGGACATGAACACCTTGCCGGCAATCTGCGGCCGTGTCTGTCCGCAGGAGGATCAGTGCGAGAAGGCCTGCGTGGTCGGCAACAAGCACCAGCCCGTTGCGATTGGGCGACTGGAGAGGTTCGTTGCCGACCTCGAGCGCTCGGGCGGTGAGATCAAGATGCCGGCGAGGGACCGGGGCACGGGATTCCGGGTCGCGATCGTGGGTTCCGGGCCTGCCGGGCTGACCTGCGCCGCCGAGCTTGCCCGCAACGGGCATGACGTCACGATTCTCGAGGCGCTGCACAAGCCGGGTGGGGTGCTGGTGTACGGGATCCCCGAGTTCCGCCTGCCCAAGGCCATCGTGAAGGACGAGATCGAGAATCTGGCCAGGATGGGAGTCGAGATCCGCTGCAACTTCGTTGTCGGCAAGACCGCCACGGTGGAGGAGCTGTTCGACGAGTGGGGGTTCGATGCGGTCTTCGTGGGCACGGGGGCCGGCCTCCCCTACTTCATGGGGATCCCGGGCGAAAACTACATCGGCGTGTACTCGGCAAACGAGTTCCTGACTCGTGTCAACCTGATGAAAGGATTTGACTTTCCAAGACACGACACACCGGTGCAGGTGGGCCGGAAGGTGGCCGTCGTGGGGTCGGGCAACGTCGCCATGGACTGCCTGCGGACGGCGCTGAGACTGGGTGCCGAAGAGGTGATATGTCTCTACCGTAGGACCCGAGCCGAGTCTCCGGCACGCCTCGAGGAGTTGGAGCACGCCGAGGAGGAGGGCATCGATTTCCGCTGGCTGAACTCCCCGGTCGCGATCTACGGCAACGAAGAGGGGCTCGTAACCGGTGTCCGGGTCATCAAGATGGAGCTCGGTGAGCCGGACAGCTCCGGCCGGCGGCGTCCGATTCCCATCGAGGGCAGCGAGTACGATGTCCAGATCGACAACGTGATCATGGCTATCGGGCAGGGGCCGAACCCTCTGGTGACCCAGAGTACACCGGGCCTGGAGCTCAACCGTCGCGGCAACATCGTCGTCGACGAGGAGACGATGATGACCTCGATCCCGGGAGTCTTTGCCGGCGGCGATATCGTCACCGGAGCAGCAACCGTGATTCTCGCAATGGGTGCCGGGAAGACAGCGGCGCGGGGGATCGACCGCTACCTGCGCGAGACTGTCCAGGTCCCTCGGGCGCAGCGGGCGGCCTCCTGAGTGTCGTAGAGGCCCGGCCAGACAACCCCGATTCGGCTGCGATCGCGTTTATACTTGAGCGGATGCCCGTGCTACCGGTCTGCACGGCCGGGAGGTGACTCTCGGTCCTCGAAACGATGCGACAGAGAACTGCAGCCCCTGCGTCAACCTGGTCACGCGCTCGAGCGCGGCGAGTGTGGTGCTGGCGTGCCGTCCTTGTCGCCGCGCCTAACGGCTCGCCGACCGCTCGCCGGCGGAGGTGACGCGTGTCGATCGGCGGCAACCTCCGGACCATGCCGTTTGCGGATCTGTTGCAGTGGGTCTCGCAGAGCAAGAAGACGGGCACGCTGGCGATCGACGGCAGCCTGCACAGCAAGAAGGTGTACTTCCGCGATGGGCAAGTGGTGGCGGCGTCGTCGGACAACCCGAAGGAGTACTTGAGCTACTTCCTGGTGGGGTGGGGCTTTCTCGAGGAGGACGAGCTCCAGGAGCTGCTTGACATGCAGGATCGCCACGGGACGATGCTGGGGGAGCTCCTCGTCATCGTTGGGCGCGTCACCCGAGAGGAGCTCCTCCACGTCTTGAGGGTCAAGACGGAAGAGGTCATCTTCGACCTCTTCCTGTGGGACGAGGGGGAGTTCCGGTTTCTTGACAACATCCTCCCTGCCAAGCGGTTCCAGCCGCTCGACCTGGCCGTCGACGTCCTGATTCTCGAAGGGGTTCGCCGTCAGGATGAGTGGCAGCGGATCAGGACGACGATCCCGGCCGGGCACTGGAAGCCGAAGTTGGTGCGGGCGGTGGAGGTCAAGTCTCTGGGCGAGACGGAGCTGGCGGTCCTGCGGGAAACCAACGGCGCCAACACCATCGAGCAGATTGCGCTCGCCTGCAAGCTGTCGGAGTTCCACGTCGTCAACTTCGTCTACCAGGGCATCACTCAGGGCCTGTTCGAGCTGCTTCCCGGGGAGGAAGGCGCCTCTATCCCAGGATTCTCGCAGAGCTCCTGGAGGGTCATTCTGAGGCACGGCGAGCGTGAGCTCGAGCGAGGCGAGCTCCTTCAGGCCAGCGAACGGGTCCACCAGCTCCGCACGAAGCACAGCAGCCAGAAGGAGGTCCAGGAGCTGGCCGCCGACCTGGAGGGGAAGATCGAGGGAGCGCTCGAAACCGCCGGCCTCAGCGACGAGGCGATTCCAGAGCTGGCAATCACACCCGCCGAGCTGCCCAAGATCGACTGCAGCCCTGAGGAGGGATTCCTGCTGTCGCGCGTGAACGGCACCTACACGCTCGGGGAGGTGTTGACGCTGCTGCCGGGCGCCGAGCTCCGCAACAAGGTCCTGGTGGCGGGGCTCATGCAGCGCGGGGTGCTTCGGCTTCGCGAGTGTACGGAGGAGGCGAAGCCGGGCTCAGAGGGCTTGCAGGCGGGGTGACCCAGGCTCCTCGAGGGCGGCCGTAGCGACAACGTGAGACGCCGGCTGTCGATGCCCGGGGCGTGGCCGGTTGGGCAGATCACGTGTGCGGGGAGGCCTCACGGGCCCCCATCGGGCTCAGGCGCCTCAGGTGAACCCGCCACCCGACCTGCCACAGGTGCTCGTGCCGTGCGAGCCGCTCGACGAGGCGCTGGCAAAAGTCGACAGCAGGCGCTCGGAGCTTGCGCTGCCGCACTCCGGACACGGAATGCCGTCACCGGGCGCCCCGACCCGTTGCAGGCGCGAGAACACGTGGCCGCACTCTTTGCAGCGGTACTCGTAAATGGGCATCGAATCCTCCTGTGCTCGATGCTATCCGACGTGCAAGTACGGGTCTGGAGGGGGAACCCCACGGCCAGCCGGAGCCGACCGGCGGCAGGAGCGGCTGCGACAGCCCTGATTACCGGCTTGGGTGGCCCGGCATCATGACAGGCTCACCCCATTCCTCTTCCTCCATCTGCTGTCGACCGGAGACGACGGCCTCTCGCTCCCGATCCAGGCGTTCCTCCAGCGAATCGCAGACATTCCGGCAGATGGTGAACACGCCGTCATCGATGATCCGGTAGTGGACATTGAGGCCCTCGCGACGGCTGTCCACAAGGCCAGCTCGCTTGAGCACTGACAGGTGCTTGGAGATGTTTGCCTGACTGCCGCCCACGGCCTCGAGAATGGCCGACACGCAGCGCTCACCGTTGTGAAGACAGTGGATAATCTTCAGCCGGGTGGGGTCCGCCATTGCCTTGAGGACGTCGGCGATCTTGTGAAGCAACTCATCGGATAGGGGCACGGTCCCTCCTGTGTCTCCCCCCAAGCTCATATTCATCACCAATTACGAATATAGTCCTCCATGCGGCCAACGTCAACCTGAGACGATCGCCACCCGGGTGGGGCACCGACACGACGAGCTCACGGGCGGCGGCCCGTGGCGGCGATGGTAAGCTTGGCCTCCAAGGGCGGTTCCGAGTCACGGCGCGGAGGTGTCGCGTGTCAACCATTTTCGAACGTATCGTCGGCGGTGAAATCCCCTGCCACAAGGTGTGGGAGGACGGCGGGCACCTGGCGTTCCTCGACGTCAACCCGCGGGTTGAAGGCCACACCCTGGTCATCCCCAAGCGCGCGTGGTCGGAGATTTACGCTATGGACGAGGAGCCCTACCTTGAGCTGTGGCAGGCGGCACGGACAGTGGCTCGCCTGTTGAAAGAACGCAGCGCATGCCGCCGTGTGGTCACCGTGATCGTAGGCTACGAGGTCGAGCATGTTCACATCCACCTTCTACCCACCAACCGGCTCGCCGACTTTCCGTTCCCACCCATCGATCGGGAGGCTCAGGCGAGGCTCGCCGAGACGGCGCGCCGTCTGGCGGGCTGACCTCTTGGAGGGGGCTGCATGAAAACCGCTCGTCTGTTCTGGATCCTGGGGATGACGTGGCTGGCCTTGACCGGCCCCGTCTTGGCTCAGGCGGCAACGCCGGCGGCAACGCAGGCGCCAGCGGCAAGGCTGGATCCGGTCAACCTGGGCCTGGGGCCGATGCCCGAAGACGTCCACCGGTCAACCCCGCGCAAGACCGTGATCGGTTTTCTCACTGCCTGCCGTGAGGGCCGCTTCGCCACGGCGGCCCACTACCTCGATCTGGAGGCCTACCCAGCGAGCGTTCAGCGTGTCAAGGGCGCTCGGCTGGCCCGTCGCTTCAAGATCGTGCTCGACCGCACGTTCTGGGTCAATCCAGAGGCGATCCCGGACGAGCCCGAGCCGGCGCCCCAGAAGGGCCTCGGCCCCGATGTCGAGCGTCTGACGACACTCGACCTCAAGGGCTCGAAAGTGGACATCCTGCTCCAGCACCGGCACCTCGCGGACCGGGGTGACATCTGGGTCTTCCACCGGGCCACCGTGGCGGCGATCGACCCGCTGTACCAGCAGGACGGGTTCGGCTGGCTCGGCGACCACCTGCCGGCGTTCTTTTTCACCATTGAGGTCGGCGAGGTCCAACTCTGGCAGTGGCTCGGCCTGGTGCTGCTGCTGTCGGTTGGCCTGCTGTTGTCGAGGGTGGTGACCCCGAGGCTCATGCGTGGGTTCCGCAGTCTTGCCAACCGCACGGCCGTGGGGTGGGACGATGCCTTTGTCGATGCGCTTGACGGACCGGCACGCCTGGGCATTCTGGCCGCCTTCCTGTTCTTCGTGGTGCCCTGGCTCGGGCTCTCCGAGCCGGCGACGAGAACCGTCGGTGTGGTCTGGAAGCTGGTGGCCGTGATCTTCCTCGGCTGGCTGCTGAGCCGCTGGGTTGAGATTGCGGCGGGCGTCCTGAGGCTGGCTGCGGTGGCCAAGGACAACGACACGGCGAGCAACTTCATCCCCATCTTTGCGCGCATCATGAAGGTCGGCGTGTGGGCCCTTGCGATCGTGGTCGGGCTCGACTCGGTCGGGCTGCGCGTGATGGGCCTGGTGGCCGGACTCGGCATCGGCGGCGTGGTGGTGGCCTTCGCGGCCCAGAAGACGGTCGAGAACCTGTTCGGCTCGCTGGCAATTGCTGCCGACCGGCCGTTCCGGATCGGCGACTTCGTCAAGATCGGCGACATCCTGGGCACCGTCGAGGAGGTCGGGCTGCGATCGACACGAGTACGCACCCTCGATCGTACGGTGGTGACGATCCCCAACGGGCCCCTGATTTCGGAGCGCGTCGAGAACTATGGGTTGCGCGACCGGTTCCTCTACCGCCCCACCATCGGTCTTCTCTATGACTCGACGAAGGAGCAGTTGGAGTTCGTCATCGACGAGATCAAGAAGCTGCTCGTTGGGCACCCGAAGGTGTGGCAGGAGGTTGTGCGTGTGCGCCTCGTGGAGTTCGGCGCGTACTCGATCAATATCGGGATCTTCGCCTGGTTGTTGGCAGCAGACTACGCCGAGTCGACTGCGCTGGCCGAGGAGCTGAACTTCAAGATCTTCGACATCGTGGCCGCCTCCGGAAGCGGGTTCGCGTTCCCGTCCCAGACGCTCTACCTTGGTCGAGACGGCGGGATTGATAGCAAACGTGCCGAGAGTGTCGGCAGCGAGGTTTCGCGGCGACGTGCCAGCGGGGAGCTGTGGATTCCCGAGCCGCCCGCGGCGCAGGGGGACTCGTGAGTCACAGAGTGGCCCTTTGAGGGGTTGACCATCAACTCGCCTGAGGACAGAATGAGGTCCCTTTGGGCCGGAGTGGCGGAACGGTAGACGCAGCGGACTCAAAATCCGCCGGTCGCAAGGCCGTGAGGGTTCGAATCCCTCCTCCGGCACCATTTGAGCCCGGATCATCCGCCCGCGATCTACTGCGACCGGCGATACGCCAGCCATCGCCGTGCTCTTCGCGCCTCGCTGTCCTCAACATACAGGGAGTATGCCTGCGGCGGCTCGACGCTCAGATCCCAGCCCTGACAGGCGTTTCGCCGTTCTCGCTACGATCGCGCCCGGATAACCCGGGCTCGAAGGAGATGCGGTGCTCCGGCGCGACAAAACGCACGTCTGACGCGCGTCTCGCGCATTTCGCTGCGAACGGGCTCTCCAGCCGGACCTCCTCCCAAAACAAGCGTCTCGCCGGTCTCGCTACGATCGCTCATGAAGAATCCGGGCTAAGGGCCTCCTGAGCGAGAAGACACACTGACGATGGCTCCCGGACACGCCGGGCCGAGCGTGCGAGAGAGGGTAGCCGCCGGCTACTTCCGCTCGGGTCGAGTTGTCTTGGCGCCGCGGTGCACAGGTTCAGGCGCCGACAGGAACTCGCCGTCCACATACACGATGTCATCCGCGGCTGGGTCCGTGGCGGTTCCCTCGACGGTGGCGGACCAGTCCCGGGCGGCCGCGCCGTCCCTCCCCTGGCTGATGAGGCGGTAGTGCTTCCCGTCAGACCAGTACATCAGTGGGTGCTTCCAGGCATCCTCGGTCGGCAAAGACTTGATGTACGCGGGAACCAGAGCGCTGCTGAGAGCGCTGACCTCAACCATGCTGTCGGAGGGAGGGGGCAGCCGTTCGTGGTCGATCCGGTACATCTCGATCGCCGTCCCGACCGTCCTCAAGTCGGTCATCGTACGCTTTGCTCGTCCCCTGTTGATGGCGTTGATCAGGTTGGGGATTGCGATCGCCGCTACGATCCCGGCCGTGGCGGCCCCACCGGACATCCATCGCGGCCCGAAGCTGACCTGGCGAACGCCGCTCGCCACGTCCGTCTTGGTGACGCCGAAGCCGCTTGCGGCGAGGCTCGGATCGAGCAGCAACGAGCGGGCGGGCGCCGCCTCCGGGTTGGCGGCGAGCGCGCCCTGCACCATCTGGGACGAGCGCATCATCTCCTGGAGCCTGGGGAGGTTCACGTACAGGATGCTGCGCGGGGACGGATCGAGGTGTGAGAGCACGGTCCGGAAGTCGGCTCCGGCCGTCAGCCGCTGTGCGACCGGAAGGACCCTCGTCATCGAGCGTACCTGCTCGGAGTTGAAGCCGAAGGCCAGCACTTCCCGGTCGATCGTGTAGTACAGGTCCAGCCGAGGCTGGCGCTTTCCTTGTGCTCCCTCGGTCTCCGGGGCTTTCAGGGGGTAGTGGAGCCGCACGACGCCCTCGGCGTCGCTGATCTCGAAGCCGAGGGTGCGAAACAACGCCCGCAATGCCCGCTCGACGCGAGGAGAGTCGCGGACGTCGGCCCATGCGCCGACGTTCGCCAGCACCTGGGCCGGCCCATCTTCGGCGCCGGCCATGATGAGGCCCACCGCCGTGTCGATGGGGGGCAGGTCGACGGCGACCGCCGCCTGCGGCCCGAGGCCTGCGAGTAGGTCCTCGCGAAGCGAGACCCCGAGCTTGGAGTCGAGGTCCGCCAGCCGCTTGTCAAGCTCCTTCGTCTCCTCTTCGGGCAGGAATCTGCGCACGGTGACGAGCACGGCGTCATACTGCTCTGCGGCGTTGCCGATGTCCGCCGCCCAGGCGATCAGCGGGTCGGCGGGCAGGTGTGCCGCGATGCCCAGGCCGGGCAGCGGATCGTCAGTTGCCGCAGTTGTCGGCGGGGGCCCAACGATGAGTGCGGCAAGCGCCAAGGTCGCGGCGAGCGACTGTCTCGGTCTGTTCATGTTGTTCTCCTTGGCTCGATTGTACCGTTAGCTGTGACGGAGTGACGGAGTGACGGAGTGACGGAGTTCCTGGCCGCCGGGGTTCCAGAGGAGCGTCAGGGAAGCCGACGCGGCGGGTCGACGTTCTCTGGTTCGGTGATAGGGTTCACGGGATGAGGACGATGATCTTCGACGGCGCTGGAAGGGTGCGCTCTGCCCCCATCGTCCGCCTCCTGCGGCGCTACGCCTGGCCGTACCGGTGGAGCTACCTCGCCGGCGCGGGGTTCCTGTGGGTCACCAACTACCTGGCAGTCTCGATCCCGGGCCAGATCGGGCACGCGATCGACGCCCTGCGCGCCTCGGCGTCGCTCGGCCGTAACGTGGCCGCGATCGCCCTCATGGGCCTTGCCATCATCTTCGTGCGCTCGCTGTCGCGCATCCTGATCTTCAACCCCGGCCGCTACCTCGAGTACCAGCTTCGGCAGGACCTCTTTGCCCACCTGCTGCGGCTGCCGTCGGCGTTTTACGCGGGCCACCGGACGGGCGACATCATCAGCCGTGCCGCCAACGACATCGGCTGGGTGCGCGTGATGGTGGGCTTCGGCGGCCTTCAGGTGGTGAACGTGACCCTCGCCGTGGCCCTGACCGGTTGGAAGATGGTGGCGCTGTCGCCGCGCCTCACCGCCCTCACAATGCTGCCGATCCTGGCCGCGGTGGCAGCCGCACAGTGGTGGATCCGGCGCCTGTTCACCCTCAGCCGCGAGAACCAGCGCCAGCTTGGCGACATCTCCGATCGCGTGCTGGGCAGTCTGCAGGGAATGGCGACGATCCAGGGCTTTTCGGCCGAACGGGCGTTCATCGAGGGTTTCCGGCGCAAGAACTTGGCCTGGCTCGGCACCGGGATGCGGATCGCCGTCCTTCGGTCGCTGGCGCTGCCGGTGCTGGTGCTGTCGGGTGGTCTGTCGCTCTACATCGTGATCGTCGCGGGCGCGCCCCTGGTCAAAAGCGGCGCGCTGACAGTCGGACAGCTTGCGGCCTTTGTTGCCCTGCTGACCGTCCTCCTGCCTCCGCTGCGCTCGATCGGCTGGTTGCTGTCGGTCCTGCAACGCGGGCGGGCGTCGCTCGAGCGGCTGCTGGAGCTGATGGACACCCCGACCGAGGAAGAGGTCTCGGGCTCGACGCGTACGGCGGCCGGCCGGGGACCTGCGATTGTTCTCGACAATGTGAGCTTCTCGTTCCCCGGGGCGGACGGCCGGCCCGCGCTGGAGCAGGTGTCGGCCTCAATCTCGGCGGGCTCGGTGGTGGGAGTGTTCGGCAGGACGGGCAGCGGCAAGAGCACCTTGCTGCGCCTGCTGGCGCGCCTGGAGGAGCCGCCGCCGAACGCGATCCGGGTCGACGGTGCCGACCTCGCCGACCTCGACATCGCCTCCTGGCGCGAGCGGGTCGTGGCCGTAGTGCAGCGGCCATTCCTGTTCTCCGAGACGATCGCCTTCAACGTCGCCCTGGACGAGCATCCCGATCAGGAGCGGCTCCACCGTGCGGTGCGAGACGCCGCCCTGGAGCACGATCTCGAGGCCCTCCCGGACGGCCTCGAGACGGTGGTCGGCGAGCGCGGGATCATGCTATCGGGCGGGCAACGCCAGCGCGTGGCCCTGGCCCGGGGGCTCTACCGCGGTGGCGACCTCCTGCTGCTCGATGACGTATTGTCCGCGGTCGATCATGAAACCGAGGTAAGACTGGTGGACACGCTCGGCTCGTTGGCACGCTCCGAGCGCCGGCCGACGGTGGTCATCGTGTCCAACCGCCTGTCGGTTCTCCAGCACACCGACACCGTGCTTGTCTTCCAACGGGGCCGTCTGGTGGACTCCGGTCGCCATGCCGGGCTCGTGCAGCGCAGAGGCCCCTACCGGGACGCGTGGCTGGCTCAGCGCAGCATGCCGAGCGAGGTCACCTCGGAGGCCGCATCGTGAACGAGGTTCGCCTGCTGCGGCGCCTGTGGCCCTTCGCGCGCAAGGACGCGTGGACGTTCGTCGTGACCCTGGTCCTGACGCCGGCCGCCGCAGCCCTCAGCTTGGTGCAGCCGTACCTGATCAAAAAGGCGATAGACGAGCACATCGTGACCGGCGCGCTGGCCGGCCTCGGCCGGATCGCGGGGCTCTACCTGGCGGCCCTGGCTGGCGCCTACGTGCTTGAGGCCGCCTACAGCCTGTGCCTGGCTTGGGGCGGGCAGCGCAGCGTGTTGCGCCTGCGCGAGGGCCTTTACCGGCACCTCCTGCGCCTGCCCCAGGCGACGCTCGACCGGGTGCCGGCAGGGCGCCTGCTGACCCGGGTGACGTCCGACGTGGATGCGGTTGGCGAGGCCTTCAGCTCGGGCGTAATCACCATTGTGCTCGACCTGCTGATGATCGTCGGTACGCTGGCCGCCATGCTGTGGCTTGACCTGCGGCTGACGCTGCTGCTGCTGGTGATGGCGCCGCCGTTGCTGCTGATCCTCGAGGTCGTTCGCAGGCGCCTCAAGGTCCTGTTCATGGCGATCCGCAACGCGCTGGCAGCCATCAACGCATTCCTCGCGGAGCGGGTCGACGGCGTCGAGCTGGTACAGCTGTACCGCCACGCGCCGGTCGCCGAGCGGCAGTTCGAGCAGCTGAACCGGCGCTTCCGCCGAGCCACCACGCACTCGAACGTCTACGACGCCTTCATGTTCGCGCTGGTGGACGGCGCATCGGCACTGGCGGTGGCGGCGATGCTTTGGATCGGCTCTGGAAGCGCCACCGCCTATCACATCCCGTACGCCGGTGGTCTGTCGGCAGGGCTGTTGGTGGCGTTCATCGGTTACCTGGAGCGGCTGTTCCGTCCCCTCCGCGAGCTGTCGGGAAAGATCGCCGTGCTGCAGCGTGGGGCGGCCGCACTGACCAAGATATTCGGCCTGCTCGAGCGGCCGGTGGAGGACCCGTATTCGGGAGAGACAGTGGACGAGGCGCACGGTCACCTGGCGCTGCGAGACGTGCGCTTCGCCTACAAGGAAGGCGAGGACGTGCTGCACGGCATCGACCTCGAGGTCGGGCCCGGCGAGGTTGTGGCGGTGGTCGGGACCACCGGCTCGGGCAAGACGACCCTGACCCGCCTTCTCGACACCTCGTACGACGGCTACCGCGGGAGCATCACGTTGGACGGGCGTGAGCTCTCGGGGCTGCGGCGCGCCGACGTGCGGCGTCACGTCGCGGGCGTGCGCCAGGACATCCAGCTGTTCACCGATACCCTCCGCTTCAACGTCGACCTCGACAACCCGGCGGTCTCGTTGCGCCGGTGCGAGGAAGCCGCAGAGGCCGTGCACTCGGATCGGATCGTACGCCGCCTGGGCTGGGAGCACCTGCTGCGAGAGCGCGGCGCCGACCTGTCGGTAGGGGAGGGCCAGCTCCTCACCTTCGCCCGGGCGATGGCGTTTGCGCCCGAGGTGCTCATCCTGGACGAGGCTACGGCGAGCGTCGACAGCGTCACCGAGCGGCTCATCCAGGATGCCTTGCAGCGGCTCTTCACGGGACGCACCGTAATAGTCGTCGCCCACCGCCTGTCGACCGTCCGCAACGCGGACCGCATCGTCGTTCTCGAGAGGGGCCGCATCGCGGAGCAGGGGACCCACGACGAGCTGATGGCGGCCGACGGCCGCTACGCTGCCCTGGTGCGCGCCGGCGAGGCATTGTTCGCCGCCTGACGGAGCACGCCAACCTGCCCGGCCAGGAAGGTAGAAGAGAGGGGGTAGAGGATAGAAGCCCGCCCGCCCGTAGAACGCGGGTGCGGAGCGCCCCAGCTCTCCGCTCCGATCACATCCCCATCCGCATCAGTGTCACACATGAGCGGCCGTCGGACGCGATGGCCGGCTCAGTTGATGCCCTTGCAGACCTTCTCGACGTCAACGTTGTCGCCCAGCATCTGCTTGGCCTGGGGCAGGCCGAGACGGGCGCCCCTGCAGTACCACCTCTTGGCTTCCTCGAGGTCCTTGGAAACGCCGTAACCGTTGGCGTACAGGTTGCCCGCCGCGAACATAGCAGTGGCGTTGCCGTCGGCGGCGGCCTTCCTGTACCACTCCATGGCCTTGGAGTAGTCCTGCTGGACTCCGTTCCCGTTGTCGTACATGACGCCGACGGCGTACTCGGCCTCGACGAACCCCTGGTTGGCGGCCTTCGAGATCAGCTCGAACGACTTGTTGGCGTCCTTGCCCACGCCGAGCCCGGAGGCGTAGTGCATGCCGAGCTGGTACTGGGCGCGGGCGAACCCCTGGGCGGCAGCCTCGGTGTAGAGCTTGACGGCCCTTGCTTGGTCCCTGGGAACTCCCTGCCCGTTCTCGTACAGCCACCCGAGGTCGTACTGGGCACGCGCCATGCCCTGGTCAGCGGCGTTGCGGAACCAGACCGCGGCCTCTTTCTTGTCCGCCTTGAGCCCGCCCTCGCCGTTGGCGTACGCCTTGCCGAGGTCGTACTCCGCCTGGGCGTAACCGAGCTCGGCCGCCTTGCGGACCTTGGCTAGCGCCTCCGGAGAGTCCGGCCTGAGCCCCCGTGCCGGATTGAGTGTTCCGAGCCGGTAGATCGCGTCGAGATTGCCGTTCTTTGCAGACTCCCGAAGCAGCTCGATCGCTCGGGCGTTGTCCTTCTCGACTCCCCGTCCTTCCAGGTACATCATGGCCAGGGCGTACTGCGCATCGGCGTGTCCCTGGTCTGCCGCCTTCGTCAACCAGGCCGCTGCTTCCCCGGGGTTCTTGTCGACCCCCATCCCCTGCATGCAGAGAAGCCCGAGAGCGTACTGGGCCGGCGCCCACCCCTGGGAGGCCGAACGCTTGAGCCACGTGGCCGCTTCCTTCGGGTCCTTCTCGATGCCGTTGCCCTTGAGATAGGCAATGCCCAGGTTGTACTGCGCCTTGGCATGGCCGAGCTCGGCGGCCTTCCGATACCACGTCAAGGCCAGCCCCTGGTCCTGCGGAGCTCCCTGTCCCGTCGCGTAGAGGTACCCCAGGCGGAACTGGGCCTCCGGGTCTCCTTGGGACGCCAGTCGACGCCAAAGCTCCAGCGCTTCCTGGTAGCGGCCGGCCTGATAGGCCGCGAGCCCCTGCTTGAGCGGTGTGCTCTCCTTCGTCTGCGGGGTGGCCAAAGCCAGAGCGGGAGCAAGGAGCAGGAGCGTGATGGGGGTGAGAGTCCGGCGGGTTAGAGCCTTCATGGGTGGCACCTCCTTGGCGCTAACGAGGAGATGGTACGCCCGCGGTGCTTCAGGTGGAACCCCGGTGCTCTGCGCTTTACAAGCCGAAGAGGTGAAGAGCGGCGCGCCTGGGGGCGCGCCGCCATGACCCTGAGGTGGTGGAATCACTCATACCAATGGAGTCCAAGGGCCTTGGCAAGGAAGACGGCCATCTGCGCTCTCGTGATCGGGGCATCGGGGCAGAAGTGGGTGGCGTCGCAGCCGGCGGTGATACCGGATGCGGCCAGAGCTTCGATGTGCTGGAACCCGAATGAACCCACGGGGACGTCGATAAAGGTCGCCGTGGCCGGCGCCGGGGAGATCGTGCGAGTCCAGTGGACGGCGGCGCCCCAGAACCTGAGGGTATTGGTCCCGGAAGTTTGCGTTCCTGCCAGGCTCAGGTTGTAGCTGACGATGTTCTGTATGTCGTCGCCGTTGAGATCGGCCCACTCGTGGACCACCACGGGTGGGTTCGGATACAGCTGTATCGCCGTGTAGCCCGGGGTCTCTGAAGCCCCGGTGCTGCCGGATGCGAACGAGACGTAATGCGGGGTACCTTCAAACGGTGCCCCTTCGTAGCCGTGGAAGTCGAAGTACCACCCTCCGCCAGTGTCGTTGTCGTAGACCACCGCGTACACATAGTCGATGGAAGCCCCGTTGGGCAGATCGAGCTGAGTCCAGTAGGCTGCGGGCGTCGCGTAGGACGGTCCTACGTAACCCGTCCCGAGGTAGGCTGACGGCGTTGGTGTTCCCTGCCAGGGGACCCAGCGGGCCGCCTGGTAGGCCGTGTAGGCCCCGTCGGGTCCGAAACTCTCCGGCGACTGCTGACCCGGGGGCGGCGTGACAACCGGTGTGGCTGTGCCACCAGTGGGAGTCGTGCCTTTGGCGTACTGCGCTGCGGCCGGTAGAGGGGCTATCAGCGCTGCAGCGCCGAAAAACAGAGCGAAAAGGACAAAACGGCGTTTCATCGATCTGACCTCCTTATGTCGTGAACGTGGTCACACGACCTCGCCCGTCCTGTGTTCGTTTGAGCTCATGTCGGAGGAGAGTCCATCTTTCTCGGTCTGCAACTCGGCTTCAGCTACAGACTCGATTGTGGGGTGCCCTGGTGTTGTGCGCAGCAAGTCCCCACCGGTGCGGTTTTCGATGGGATGGCAGAAGAACCGAAGCGACCGCTATACGACTCGGGTGTCCGGCAGGACCTGGCGGCAGGTCCCGGCGCCGGCCGGGCGCAACTGTTGCTGCTGTCCGGGTCACCGAGAGGGGAGGGGCGCACCGCCTCCCCTCGGAGACGGATGCATCACTCGCTCCACTCAAGCCCGAGAGCCTTGGCAAGGAAAACGGCCATCTGCGCTCTCGTGAGCGGGGCGTTGGGGCAGAAGTGGGTAGCGTCGCAGCCGGCGGTGATACCGGATGCGGCCAGAGCTTCGATGTGCTTGAAACCGAACGAGCCTACCGGCACGTCGAGGAAGGTCGCCGTCGCGGGAGCGGCGGAGATCGTCCGGGTCCAGTGGACGACGGCACCCCAGAAGGCAAGAGTGTTCAAGGATGATGGCACAGCCTCCAGTTCCAGGTTGTAGCTGACGACGTCCTGCGTGCCGTCGTCGTTGAGATCGGCCCACTCGTGGACCACTATTGGTGGGTTCGGGTACAGCTGGATCGCCGTGTAGCCCGGCTGGCCGCCAGCGCTGGTGCTACCACCTTGCCACGTCACGATGTGTGGGCTTCCGGAGAACGCCGCGCCCTCGTAGCCCTTGAAAGTGAAGGACCAGTACCCGTTAGGGTCGTAGTCGTAGAGCACGGCGTACACGTAGTCGATCGCGGCACCGTTCGGCAGATCGAGCTGGGTCCAGTAGTCCGCCTGACTGGTGCCGGAAGGTCCAACGTAACCCGAGGCAGCATAGAACTGAGGGTTTGGGGTGCCAGCTTTTGGGATCCAGCGCGCCGCCTGGAACGCCGTGTATGTCCCAGCGGTCCCGAAACCGTCGGGGGCCTGCTGACCCGGGGGCGGCGTGACAACCGGGGTCGAGGAGCTTCCCGTAGCCGGCGCGCCATTGGCATACTGGGCTGCGGCAGGCGGAGGAGCCGCCAGTACAGCAACGGCAAGGAACAAGGCGAAAAGGAAAAGACGATGTTTCATCGATCCAACCCCCTTGTGTCATGGGCGCGGCCACATGACTCCGTCCACGCTCATTGCGCCCGCGTTCAGTAATCTGTCAGGATGATCTCTTCTCGACCCCCAACTGAGATTAAGTTACATCCTCAACTACCGAGTGTCAAGATGCCCCGCGGAGCAGCTTTGCACCGGCGCGGTTTTCGATGTCATGGCAAAGAGGGCCGAGGCGCCCGCTCTACGGCCGGAGTGTCCGTGAGGGGCTCCCGGCAGGCACCGGCGCTCGCTGGGGGGCACCGCTGCCGTACGGGTCCCCGAAAGAGGAGGGACGCGCCGGTTCGAGCCTAGCCCTAGGACGGTTGGATCAGGACGACCAGTGCAGACCGAGCGCCTTGGCGAGGGAGACGGCCGTCTGTGCCCTCGTGATTTGGGCGTCGGGGCAGTAGTGGGTGGCATCGCAGCCGGCGGTGATGCCGGATGCTGCCAGCGCCTCGATCTGCCGGAAGCTGCCGATCGGGGGCGAGAGGTTGCAGAACGGCCCCTCTACCGGGTCCGTGGCCGTGTGGACCGGCTGGATGGAAGCGCTCTGAGCGGCACGGGAGCCGTATGCGACCCGCGGTCGCGACAGCCTCGCGGCCGGGCGGATTGTGGAGAACCGTTGTGGAGATACAAAACGGCGCGCCGTACGGCGCGCCGGGTTTCGATCCGAAACGAGAACGGCTATCAGATATCCCAGTGCAGGCCAAGCGCCTTGGCCAGGAAGACGGCCATCTGCGCTCTCGAGATTGGCGAGTTGGGACAGAAGTGGGTCGCATCGCATCCTGCCGTAATCCCGGAGGATGCGAGCGCTTCAATCTGCCGGAAGCCGAAGGAACCCACCGGCACGTCGACAAAGGTCGCCGTCGCCGGCGCCGGGGAGATCTGGAGGTGCATCCAGAACGTCATGCCGTACAGACCCTCGTAGAGGGACCCGCTCTGATGGAGGATCGCCAGAACATACTGCGACGTGCCCTTATTGGGAACGGTGTAATCGACCGCGAAGTCGACATACCTGTTACCGGCGGACGAAGCGCTGGGCGTCAGACTCACGATGGTAGCTTTCGGACCGTACATGTAGTTCTCGAACATTCCCATGCTCGGGGTTGATGCGGTCGTGTTGTCGTACATGATGGCCCGCACGTACTCGAGGTGTGCTCCGGTGGGGAGGTGGACCGGGTAGCCGACGCAGAGGCCGGTGTCGGAGGAGGGCCTGAGAATGTCCAGATTGCTGATGGAGGGTGTTCCGTTGGAGCTGCATCCCCAGCGCCGAACGTAGTCTGCTACGCCAACCGTGTAGGTGACATAGTCCTGAATGCCCCACTTCGGGTCCATGGGGGGAGGGCCTTCCGGGATGTTCCCCGTAGCAACCTCGGTCGTGGCCGGGACGTCCGCGGGCACCTGCGAGGCGTCCATCTCCGCGCCGTTCCAGGCCACCATCTGGGCCTGGGCCAGCGATGCTGTAGCCATGGCGGCTACCACGAGAACGATCAGGGCGACACAATACCTTCTCATACAAAACTCCCTTCTGCGTAGGTTCGAGGCCGGGGTTTTCGAGGAGTTCCTCCTTTGCCAGCTCACCCACAGATTGTTTCGGTACCCACGACTGTGACACGGAACGCGGGGCGTGTCAATCCTCGGGAGGGCGCTATCGGTGGCCAGCCGTAGGGGGCCGTCCGGACCGTGGAGGCCGACTCGGGCCGAGAGCATCTTCCTGGGCAAGGAACGGCCTCAGGCCGTCGGCAAAAGCCTCGATCTCAGGGCGTGGGCGTTGCTTTCGGTGTGAGGCTCTTGTGAGGCGTGGCAGTCTCCTTGCACACGGTATCGGGATCCCCCCCGAGCACCTTGCGGGCGTCCTCGAGGCCCAGCCTGGCGGCCTGGCAGTACCAGCGCTCGGCCTCCCTCTGGTCCTCGCCGACGCCAATGCCGTTGGCGTACAGGCTGCCGATCGCGTACATGGCCTCCGCACTTCCGTCGCCTGCCGCCTTCTTGTACCAGGAGAGGGCTTTCGAATAGTCCTTCGTTGTGCCGCGGCCGCCGCCGTACATCACGCCGAGCGCATACTCGGCCTTCACGTTGCCCTGGGCGGCGGCCCGGGACATGAGATCGAACGCACGCTCGAGGTTGGGCGCAGTGCCTCGGCCCGAGGCGACAAGGAGGGCCAGGGCGTACTGCGCGCGTGCGAACCCCTGGTCGGCAGCCTTGCCGTACCATGCCTCGGCCTCGGAATCGCTCTTCTCGACTCCATCGCCGTTCTCATACAGGTAGCCGAGGTCGTACTGGGCGCGTGCCAGCCCCTGGTCGGCGGCCTTGCGGAACCAGGCTGCGGCGTCCTTCTTGTCGGTCGTCAGTCCCGCCTTTCCGGTGGCATACGCTTTGCCGAGGTCATACTCGGCCTGCGAGTAGCCGAGCTCGGCAGCGGCCCGGATCTTGGCGAGCGTCTCGGGAGAGCTAGCCTCGAGACCGCGCGCCGGGTTCAGGATTCCGAGCTGATAGATGGCCTCGAGATGGTCTTGCTTGGCCGCCTTCCGCAGCCACTCGATGGCGCTGGGCATGCTCTTTTTGACCCCAGTGCCCCGCAGATACTCCATGCCGAGGCTGAACTGCGCCTCGGCCATTCCCTGGTCGGCGGCCTTGCGGAACCACTCTGCGGCTGCTGCCGGATCGCGCGTAACGCCGAGCCCCTGGACGTCGAGCAGGCCGAGGGCGTACTGCGCCGGCGCATACCCCTGCTGGGCGGATTTGTGGAGCCAGGTGGCGGCCTCCGCCGCGTTCTTGCCGACGCCCTTGCCCTGGAGCAGGGCGATTCCGAGGTTGTACTGGGCCTTGGCGTGGCCGGACCCGGCGGCCTTGAGGTACCAGTTCGCCGCGATCTCGGCATCCTCGGGAACGCCCTGCCCCTGCGCGTACATGAAGCCGAGCCGGAACTGTGCCTCGGAGCTTCCCTGCTCCGCCAGCGGGCGCCAGGCCGCAAGCGCCTGCGCAAAGTCCCCGGTCTTGTAGGCGTCGAGCCCGCGCTGCAGCTGGTCGTCGGACCCAGCCCGGGCCGTCCAGGTCAGGCCCGCCACGAGAACCAATGTGAAGATGCCGACCGCGATCCGTGACGCCTTCATGCCGCGCTCCTTCCGCTCACACTTTGCAGATGATACATGGCTCCCCACGCACACAAGAGGCCGGCCGGCAACCGGGCAAGGCCGAGCGCGACCGCAGCGGTGGCTCCACTCGAGGCCGCCCCTTGTCCTTGCCTCCCGCAGCGGCTTGACGGAGGAGAGGTGCGGCCAGCCACTGTTCCGCCTACCATCGGCGCCGAACGCCGGGCCTCGGATCAGCGGCCGTGGAGGAACCAGATCAGGAAGACACACGCGGCTCCTGCGGCCAGGTAGAGCTGCCGGTAGACATGGCGGTACCGCGTGATTCCCTCATGGCTCGGGTCTCGGACCACCTTGGCGAACGCCGCACCGTGGAGCGGCGCGATAACCAAGAACGGGACCATGTGACGCAGCTCGAGCCACGAATCGAGCAGCGCCGCGAGCAGCAGCAGGTAGGCCACGATGAACACGGCGATGCCGGCTGTGAGGGATGCCCGCGGTCCCCACCGGACGGCGCGGGTACTCAGGCCGGCTGCGCGGTCGGCGTCGACGTCGAGCGCCTCGTGGTTGAAGTGGCCGGCGGTAAAGACGAGCGAGAAAAACCCGGCCAGCACGATGCCAGTGCCGTCCAGCGGCCGGACCATCGTGTAGCCGAGCCACAGCATCAGGAACCCGCCCGCGAGGTGGATCAGCGTTGGCGCTGTGTGGCCCTGCTTGAGGCGAAGGCCGGGGTGACTGTAGGCCGCGAAGAGGCAGAAGATCGCCAGCGCGAGCCCGGCGGCCATCGGGTCCGCCACGGTGAACACCGCGATGCTGAGAGTGGAGGTCACGAGGGAGCAGGCGAGGGCGCCGGTGAGCGGGACCGTCCCGTTGGCGATCGAGTTGGTGCGGAACCTCGGGTTGGTGAGGTCGTGGACGGCGCCCCCCCAGCCGTTGAACACGTAAACACCGAGCGAAAGCAACGAGGTCGCGACCAGGAACACCGCGAGCCGGGGGAGGGGGACGGTCTGCGTCCCGGCCAGCCCCAGGGCGAAGCCCATGGCCGGGAATCCGCACATCAGGATGGCCTCGGGCGCCCTCGTGGAGAGCGACAGGTTGCGGAGGAGCACGAGCCTCACGGCTGCCGTCCGAGCCAGGTTTGCGGTCCGGCAGACGAGCGTCTCGGCTGCTTGAGCCGGGTCACGATTGGGCGCCCGTCTCGGTAGACGAGACGGTAGGCCGACCGCTCGGGGTGCATTGCCATGAGCTTGAAGTCCCGCGCCGGTCCGAGGTCGCGCACGTACAGCACGTCGTCGTCCAGCTCGGGGGAGTTGTTCCTCCTGCCGGCGACCCAGCTCTTCGGGGCGTCCGGGTTGAGGTAGTACGGCATGAACACCAAGCCGTTGCGGACGGCCTCGGCGGCGAGGAGGCGGTACGGCTCGGAGACGGAGCTCCCCAGTGTTTGCAGCGCCTGCAGCTGGACCGGCCAGAAGGTGAGAGCCGCCACACCGAGAAACGCCGCGGCCGTAGCCCCCGGCAGCCGCCTCCGCGCCTCGTGCGGAGCGGCCTGGAGCCGCTCGCCGAGTGTGCCGAGACCCAACGCGGAGAGCACAACGAGTGGCAGCAGCAGCAGGTAGTAGTTCACCGGGCCGGTGTCGGAGATGCCGGGCCAGAAGTAGAAGAAGTAGAGAACCACCGTCGCCGCCGACGCGACCAGGAACACGCGCGTCCAGGCCCGGTGACGAGTGGACCACGCACCCACGATTGCGGGGAGGAGGGAGATCGCCGAGCCGAACAGCCAGAAGTCGGTCCGTAGGAGGTTGACCAGGGTGTTGCGGAGGCCCAGCGCCGGCGTGTGCTTGATCCCCCACAGAAAGGTGCCGAAGCCGAACGGGGTCCTGACGCCCAGCTGGGCCGCCTTGCCGCCCCACAGGGCCTGGTAGCCGGTGACCAGCCAGCCGCCGTTCTGCAGCTTGTTCAGAGTCAGGAAGATGGCGATGATGACCAGGCCGCCGGCCGCCAGGGCCGCCGCCTTCCCGATCGCCCCGGGCGAACGGCGAACCGGGCCCAGAAGCAGGTAGGCGTAGACCGGGAACAGAAACACGGTGGCGGAGGGCGGGTGGACGAGGAACGCCAGACCGCCGGCCGCCGAGGCCAGGAACGCGGCGCCGAGTCCGCCCTCGCCGGAGCCGACACGCAGGGCCGCCCAGATGGCGAGGCTGACGAAGAACAGCGAGCTCGGTCCCGGGAGCAGGGTCGATGAGGTCAGGATGAAGAACGGGGAAGCGCACAGCAGAAGGGCCGCGAGGCGACCCGTGCGCTCGTCGCCGAGCTCGCAACCGATGCCGAGAATCAGGGGCAGTGTGGCCGCGGCCAGCAGCGAGGGGATCAGCCGGGGCGCGCCGAGCAGCACGCCGAAGGCGAGAAGAGCTGGGTGGCCCGCCGGGTACTGGCCGTAGAAGCGGCCATTGTTGACGACGAAGATGTTGTCGAAGAACTCGCGGGGCTCGGGGCTGTCCACGTACAGCTTGCCCTGTGCGAAGATCCGTGCCTGCAGCAGGTACACCCCCTCGTCGTCGGTGATCGGGGAGTGGTGCAGCACGTGGGAGCCGATCAGCTGGGTCGACACGACGACTGCCGCCATCAGTATGCCCAGGAAGAGGCGACGGTTGGTGGCGAACAGAAACCCCGTGACCGACCGCCACAGCGTTTCTGGTGCGAGGATACGGATCCCGTGGCTGAGGGCGGCAATCGCGCCCACGCCCGCAGTGGCCAGCACGAGCAGGAAGGCGGCCTCCCGGGGCGCAATCTGGCTCGCCCAGCTGATGCCGTTGGAGAGGTTGGTGCCGTAGCGGCGCAGCTGCGACCAACCGCCCAGAGCTCGCCCGGCGGCGGGCACCACCGCGACACAGGCGGCGCACACGGCGATCGCGATCAGCGCGGGAGCGCGGCGCGGGGCATCGAGTGCGGCACCCGTTGGTTGCTGGCGTCGGGGGGTGGGCCGCTTGCCTGGACGGTGTCTTTTCGAGGTGTGCTTGCGATCTCCGCGCCCGAACGTGGCGGAGGTGCTCACTTCAGGTAACCGAGGCTCCGCATCTGCTTCTCGCGCTCGGCGGAGATGGCTGCAGCGCGGGGTGGTTGCTTGGGCTTGGGCAGCGAGCGGACAAGGTCGGCGAGCTCGGTGTACAGAGTACGAGCTTCCTGCGCGTCCTGGCTGCTCAGGTTCTGTTTCTCATGGAAGTCGTCCTGAAGGTCGTAGAGCTTCTCGGCCTTGGTCTCGGTGTTGAAGATGAGCTTGAAGCGGCTCGTGATCAGGGCGAGCTGACGCGGCTTGTCCTCGAACCGGTCGAGGTCCGCCAGCAGGGGGTGAGGGGGCAGCGGCTTGCTAGAGACGAGGGCCGTCCACAGCGAGCGCCCCTGCCAGCTGGCCGGTATCTTCCCCCCGGCCGCCTCGACCAGTGTGGGCGGCAGGTCGAGGAGGCTGACCGGCTCTGCTCGGGTGGCCGCCGGTCCGCCGCCGGGGAGGCGAACGATGAGCGGCACACGAACGGTCTCGTTGTAGAGATCGACGCCGTGGCCGAGCCGGCCGTGATCCCAGAACTCCTCGCCGTGGTCCGCACTGACCACCAGGAGGTACGTTGCCAGCTCCGGGACCTGCTGTAGCAGCGTCTGGAACGAGGTGTCCCAGTAGCGGATCTCGGCGTCGTAGAGCCCCTTCCCGACCACCAAGAAGCGCTTCCGGTTACGGTTGATCTCGGGCGGGGCCTTGGGCCAGGTGTGCATGATCTCTCCGATGAGCTGGAGCTCATGCGGAGTCGGGTTGCTGCCGAACCGGCTCGACCAGGGCTGACGCCAGTGGTACGGGTAATGGGGATCGAAGTAGTGCAGCCACACGAACACCGGCCCGGGTGCAGAACGGATCGCGTCCGCCCAGCCGCGAACGATGGCGTTGACCTGATCGGCAGTGCCGATCCCGATGCACTTGAAGTGATCGAAGCCGCGGGCGAACCCGTGCTCGCGATCCAGGTGCCCGTTGGCGGTGACGCCGAAGGTGCTGTAGCCGGCGGCCTTGAGCGCCTCGGCCAGGCGCGGGAGGTCGTCCGGGATGACCTCCTGCTCGAACACGTGGCCGCCGCGGATGACCCCGTGCACCACGCCGTGGGTGGCCGGGTAGACGCCTGTCAGAAACGACGTGACGGACGGTACGGTCCACGACGAGGTACTGTACGCGCGCGTCCACACCGTGGCGTTCTGGGCGAGAGAGGTCAGGTACGGTGCCGTGGGGCGTTCGTACCCGTACACCTGGAGGTGATCGGCGCGCATCGTGTCGACCGTCACTAGCAATATCGAAGGATGAGCAGGTTCGTGGGAGGTTTCGACCGCCGGACCCGCCGCCGCGTTGCCTCCGAAAAGCAGGACCATGATGCCCGCGCACCATGCGATTGCGGCCCACGCCGGTGGCCGCAAGATTCCGTGTGCTCTTCTCACCAGGTTCCCCTCCGCGTGGTAGTATACACCGACCCTACGTAATGAGACCCAGGATCGATTCGCCTCTTGCATGGTATATTCGCGTGCGCGTGACACGGAGTCGCAAGCGTTCCACCAGAAAGCCAGCGGCCGGCCGTACGGCGTCAACGCGCCGAACGAAGCCCGAAGACGCCGGTATGTCGCTGCGGCGCAAGCGGGCCGGCTCGGGCGAGGGCGGCTGGGGTCGGGCGGATGTGTGGTTCACCGTCGTGACGGCCATCGGCGCACTGCTGCTCTACGGCCGTGCTCTGGCGGCGCCGATGTTCTGGGACGACTACGTTCATCTCTGGGTGATCGGGCGCGTTCCCTGGAGCTGGTTCCTCGGTCACGGGATGCTGAAGGTCTACTTCAGGCCGCTCGGCGGGCTCGTGTGGTGGGTTGCGGGCCGTCTCTTCGGCTCGGCTCCGCTGCCACTGCACGTGGTGAACCTGATCCTGCTCGGTGCGATCGCGGTCCTGCTGTACCGGCTCGGGCGCCGGCTCGGGGGGAGTGAGAAGGTGTCTGCTGCGGCGGCCCTGCTGGCGGTGGCGAACCCGATCACGGCGGCGACGGTGGTGTGGGCGGCCAACCTCTACTCCATGCTGTGTGTCACGCTGGCCCTGGCGGCAGTTGATCTGGCCCTCGACCTGGACGGCGGATGGTCGGGCTGGGCGCCGGCGGCGCTTCTTGGACTCTCGACGCTGGCCAAGGAGGAGGCGGTGGTGTTCCTGCCCGCCGTGGTCTACGCCACCTGGTGCGGGCGAGGCCGACCGCGGGACCGCGTGCTTCACGCCGCCGGGGTGGTGGCGGCGGTGGCTGCCGCTCTTGCCTGGCGGGAGGCCGTGCTCGGAGGGTTCGGCGGAGTCGCAAACCTGTCGTCACTCGTTGCGCCGCAGACTCTGGTCGGCGGTCTCTTGGCGGCAGGGTCGGTGGCCGTGCTCTGGCTCTCGTGGTCGAGCACCTGGTGGCGGTTGGGGCTGCTGCTGGTCGCTCCGACCGCCGCGCTCTCGGCGCTCATGGCGTTGTCGATCCCCAAGGATCCCCATGGAGTCTACCTGCGTCTGTTCTTCGCTCTGGTCGTGGTTAGCACCGTCCTCGTCGGGGCAGGTCTCGCACGTGCTTCTGCGCTTTCGGAAGCGGCTCGGAACGCGACTGCCGCGGCAATGGTCCTCGCCCTCGCGGGGGGAGGCTGGCTGGCCGCCGGCAGGGTCGGCAGGTGGGTCCAAGTAGCCGGAGCCAGCGAGGCGCTGGTGGAACGAACCTGCCGCGCCCTCGAGGCGCAGGGCCTCGGCGCTGCGGGGCCGGTGTGGGTCGAGGGCGCCGGGGACGAGATCTCCCTCGACGCCGCCGTCAAGCTGCGTCACCCGGAGTGGAGCCAGGGGCTCGTGGTACTGCGGCCCGTCGGCATCAACTTTGTCGTCACCTCGGCGCCGATGTGGAGCCGGGTGGAGCCTCTGCTGGCGCTGTGGAGGGTCCCGGGCAACCCCGCGCACATCGGTGAATGGCGGCTCGGAGCGGGCTTTGGCCGGCGCCCGCGGTGGCTTGCGGCGAGGGCCGGACTTGCCCGGGAACCGGTCATTCAGGTTGGCGCCGGCATCACCGGCGCCCGGCCCGCCCGCGGGGACGGGTCGTGAGCCTGAACCGCCGTCGGATCGCGGTCGTCGGCGCGGGCTGTGCGGGAGCGGTCGCGGCGTGGAGGCTGGCGCAGGCCGGCCTAGCGCCGGTCCTCCTCGACAAGGACCCTACCCCCGGCGTCAGTGCGGCGTGCGGCGGCGTGATGCTGCACGCGCTCTACCGCCGGCTCGAGCTGCCGCCGGACCTGATCGACGGCGAGGTAACGAGCCTGCGGCTGTTCGAAGGGGGCCGCTGTGACCGGCTTGAATTCCGGCGGCCGGTGTTCATCAACTTCGACCGTTGCCGGTTCGACGCCTTCTTGGCGGAGCGGGCGGTGGGCGCGGGAGCCCGGCTCCACTCCGGATGTCGTGTTGTCGGCTGGGACCCTGCCAGCGGCGAGCTGAGGTGGAGGCGCAACGGCGCCGACGAAAGGGAGCCCTTCGACCAGGTAGTTTTCGCCGACGGTTTCAGCAGCGTGGCGCGGTCCGCCGGAATCGGGATCGACGGCGACACGCCAATGGCCTCCGCAATCTACCGCGAGCTTCAGAACGACGAGGAACGGAGCCACGAGGTCGACTTCATGCTCGATCTCGAGGACGAGGACCCGGGCTACTTCTGGGTGTTTCCCAAGCGCGGCTTGGTCCAGGTCGGGGTGGGGAGGTTCCACGGCGAGCGCCGCGAGCCGCTGCGACGTCTACTCGATCGCTTCATCGCGGAGCGTGCGGAGCTGAAGTCGCTGCCGTGCTCCCGGACCCGCGGCGGCGGCATTCCGTTCGCCGTTGCTCGCCGCCTCGGCCGGCCGGGGGGGCTGGTTGTCGGCGATGCCGCGGGCCTCGTCAACCCGGTCACCGGAGGGGGCCTGGTGTACGCGGTGTTGAGCGCCGAGATGGCGGCGCGGGCGATCGTCGAGGGTGCGGCGGGAGGCAGGGAGCGGGGGTGGGCGGCCGCTCGCTACCATCGGCTCATGGTCCGGTCCGTCCACTACTGGTGGCTCACCAGCCTCGGCCTGGTCTTCCGCCGGATCAGGCGCCAGGTCGCACTCGGCCACAGGACCGACTTCAAGCGCCTGTTTCTGATATACGCGGTGATCCTGCCGCGCCTGACCCCGGCGGCGCGCTCGATCACGCTCGCCATGCGCGAGCCACGGCCGGCGGTCGTGTCGAGGCGGGTCTGACCGCCACCCCACCAAGGGGAATCGGGTCAACCCCGGTCTGCGTCCACCAGCCCCTCGAGGTAGCCCTCGTCGGCCAGGGCCGGCTCGCTGATATGGCCGCGCTCGGCGTTGGCTTGGTTCCACTCGGTGACCGTTGTCAGCGCGTTCGGGTTGCGCGCCCAGGCGCGGCGCGAGACGCCGCTCATGGCGTTCCACTCGAGGGCGGTGGCGAGGATCGGGTCGACCCGCGGCAAGCCGTCCAGGACGAGGCCGAAGCCGCTGTTGATCGCCTTGCCGGTGCCGACCCCGCCGCCGTTGGAGAGCACCGCCATGGTCATGCCGCGGGCGGAATCGGCATGCAGAGGGGGTAGACCGAGGGATTGCGGGGCAGGGACGGGCAGACTTCATCTGCTGCGCAGCTCTTCAAGCGGTCTGGAGGGCGGACCGCAAGGCCCGTCATCGATGGTTGGGGGGTAGCCGGACGAACCTCGGACGGCCCTGTGTCAGGCCGCTGCTGGTGGATGCGGCACACGCACCTCGATCAGTGGAGCCCTTTGCAGACCTTTTCGACGTCAACGTTGTCGCCCAGCATCTGCTTGGCCTGCGGCAGGCCGAGACGGGCGCCCCTGCAGTACCACCTCTTGGCTTCCTCGAGGTCCTTGGAAACGCCGTAACCGTTGGCGTACAGGTTGCCCGCCGCGAACATAGCAGTGGCGTTGCCGTCGGCGGCGGCCTTCCTGTACCACTCCATGGCCTTGGAGTAGTCCTGCTTGACTCCGTTCCCGTTGTCGTACATGACGCCGAGGGCGTACTCGGCCTCGACGAACCCCTGGTTGGCGGCCTTCGAGATCAGCTCGAACGACTTGCTGGCGTCCCTCTCCACGCCGCGTCCCGAGGCGTAATGCATGCCGAGCTGATACTGGGCACGGGCAAAGCCGTGGTTGGCAGCCTTGGTGTAGAGCTCAACCGCCTTCGCCTGGTCCTCGGGGACTCCCTGCCCGTGCTCGTACAGCCACCCGAGGTCGTACTGGGCGCGTGCCATGCCCTGGTCGGCGGCGTTGCGGAACCAGACCGCGGCCTCTTTCTTGTCCGCCTTGAGCCCGCCCTCGCCGTTGGCGTACGCCTTGCCGAGGTCGTACTCCGCCTGGGCGTAACCGAGCTCGGCCGCTTTGCGGACCTTGGCCAGCGCCTCCGGAGAGTCCGGCTTGAGCCCGTGGGCCGGATTGGGCGTTCCGAGCTTATAGATAGCCTGGAGGTTTCCGTTCCTTCGGGTCCTTCTCGATGCCGTTGCCCTTGAGATAGGCAATGCCCAGGTTGTACTGCGCCTTGGCATGGCCGAGCTCGGCGGCCTTCCGGTACCACGTCAAGGCCAGCCCCTGGTCCTGCGGAGCTCCCTGTCCCGTCGCGTAGAGGTACCCCAGGCGGAACTGGGCCCCCGGGTCTCCTTGGGACGCCAGTCGACGCCAAAGCTCCAGCGCCTCCTGGTAGCGGCCGGCCTGATAAGCCGCGAGCCCCTGCTCGAGCGGTGTGCTCTCCTTCGTCTGCGGGGTGGCCAAAGCCAGAGCGGGAGCGAGGAGCAGGAGCGTGATGAGGGTGAGAGTCCGGCGGGTTAGAGCCTTCATGGGTGGCACCTCCTTGGCGCTAACGAGTTCCCATCCGGAATGGCTGGTTTCAGCGGGCGGTTGTGGCGAGGCTGCGCGGGAAGGCCGCCAGGGCCGGGCAACTCAGGTTCCCATGGGCGGTGAGACGCCACTGAGTTACGGGAATCGGCTTGAGTCGACGCACCCTGCATAGAGTTGGGAGGCAGGAGCAGTGGGGGGCGGGGGGGTCGTTTACTCGAGCAAATGCCGAGCGATGACGAGGAGGTTGAAGCTGACGACGGATGCCCAGACGTAGCTCTTGAATGATGCGAAGGACCGCCAAGTACATCGACTCAGGCCGAAGATTCGTTTGAGGAACGAGATACAGCCTTCGATGCCGGCTCGGAAGTTCTTGAGCTTCTTGAAGACCCAGGCACTCTTCGCCATCTCCGAGATCTCCAGACCCCGTTTCTTGTGGAAGGCGACGTCTTTGACGCCCTTGGCCTTGATGTTGTGGAGGTTGGCTTGGGACGCGTAGCCGCCGTCGAAGGCCACTTGGCGGGGCGGTCGCCCGTAGATCTCGATCTGGCGGTCGATCATGGTCTCGGCGTCGGACGAGTCGGCCGGGTTGCCTTTGGCCACCACGCAGTCGAGGATCATCGACGAGGAGCCACCGGTCAGCGTCACCTTGTGCCCATATTGGGTTTTCCGCGGAGCCTTGACGATGATGTCGGTGTGCTCCTCGAAGATCGAAACCAGCTTCTCGGTAGCGGGCACCGTCTGTTCGTCGAACACACGACGGCGCGTTTGGTCAAGGACGCGCTCGGTAAGCGGCAGATACCATTGGAGGTCGCCAGTGATTGTTGCGAGACGCGCTGCGTCCACCAATGACGTCGGCTTGTGGTTCGAGACCGCGTCGAGCATGTCGGAAGCGGCCGAGAAGACCTCTTCGGTGACATTGACCAGATCGCGATACAGCCGCCGACGTTGGCGTTTGCCTCGGGCGCGGTGGATTCCGAGCCAACGGCGCTTCGCACGGCGGGTGCGATCTGAAAACTCGATCCGGTCTACCCCCAAATCCCTGGCGGCCGCCATCAGCCGCGTCAACACACGCACACAGCCGAACAGCAGTGCCGAATCGCTCGGTGGGTGGATGTTCGTCTCGGACACCGTGCTGTCGACGCGAGCCACACGGCCCCGTTCGATCCCAGCCACCTTCGCAGCAGTGACCAGGGTCCGGTTGACCTGCTCGAGCGTCGATGCCTTGATGCGCTTGATGTTCTCGGCCAGCGTCGAGCGCTTGGGAGACCGATCGGTGATCCCGAGCTGGCAAAAGGTCCGGTACGTCTGGGAGTCGGCAAGGTGAAACGCCAGCTCGTCATAGCTGAAGCCATTCATCTGCTTGACCACCATGGCTCGCAGAACCTGAGCTCCGGTGAGACCGCCAGAACGCCTCGACTTCCCGCGCGAGACATCTTGCGCCACCAGTGCCCCGAGCATAGGATGCTGATCGAGAAGGTCTGAAATGACCTTGAGCTCTTTGGCATGCTGCAGATCGAGCCATGGCTCGGTGAGTGTCGGTTGAGTCTTGTGATTCTCGCGCATTCTCTGTTGGCCTCGCTCTCTTTAAACGGCTTAGAATCAATGTCTTGATCAACATGATTATACGCCGCTGAGATCGAAAACTCCAGCTTTGAATGCGCGTTTTCTTCCCTATTTGCAAGAACTTATGACGCTCCGGATGGGAACTAACGAGGAGATGGTACGCCCGCGATGCTTCAGGTGGAGCCCCGGTGCTCTGCGCTTTACAAGCCGAAGAGGTGAAGAGCGGCGCGCCTGGGGGCGCGCCGCCATGACCCTGAGGTGGTGGAATCACTCATACCAATGAAGTCCAAGGGCCTTGGCGAGGAAGACGGCCATCTGTGCCCTCGTGACCGGGGCATTGGGGCAGAAGTGGGTGGCGTCGCAGCCGGCGGTGATGCCGGACGCGGCCAGCGCCTCGATGTGCTGGAAGCCGAAGGAGCCCACCGGTACATCGTCGAAGGTGGCGGTGGCCGGGACGGGCGAGATGGTGCGGTGCCAGTGGAGCAGAGCGCCCCAGAAGCGAAGGGTGGCGTTGCCGTCGACCTGCTGCGCGAAGCACGCGAGATAGTAGGCTGCAGCCGAAGCGGCGCCGTCGTCGTCCCAGTCCTCCCAGGCGTGGATGATCCGTGACACGACGAAAGTCGGGCTCAGGACCGTGTACCCAGGCGTTTCGGCATCCCCGGTCGAGGCCCCTGTGACGTAGTCAAACGTCGGGTCGGGATCACCTGCGCTCGGGAAGGCCCCCTGGGCCCCGATGAGGTCGCACGCTATATGACCGTTTGCATCGTTGTCGTAGACCAGGAAGTCGAGTCCATCCAGAGAGGCGCCGTTGGGGAGCCCGACCTGAGTCCAGTATTGTGCATTGTATCCCGGAGCGTTCGGGCCGATATAGCCCGAGAGGTTGTCCTGGACCGGAATGGGAGTCCCGTTGAACGGTACCCATCTTGCCGCGTAGTAGGCGGTCAGCTGGTTTGCCTGGCCGAAGGAGTTTGGCGGCGCCGGTGCTCCCGACTGCGCCAGGGCCGCCGGCGCCACAAGCAGCAGGGCGGCACACGCACCAATGACAAGTCGATCTGCCCGATGCCCCATGGAGAACCTCCTCTGTTCCGGTAGACGTTTCCGCTTACCAATCCAAGAAGACCTGCCGGGAAGCGGATTCCTCCCGGTCGTAGTGACGAGCTCCTCGATGATGACTACACAAAAGTACTTCCCATTCTGTGTGATGTCAAGACACAGACTGTGTTGCGAAACGGCTGAAGGCATAAGAATTGATCCCCCTGGGACTCGACCCTGTCAGGGGAGCTGGTAGCCGGACGGGGATCAGATGAGCTGGAGTCTTGGGCTCACCGAGCGCGGAGGATCTTCCCGTGGGCTGTCCCTCACCCCTCCCGGTCCACCAGCCGCTCGAGGTAGCCCTCGTCGGCCAGGGCCGGCTCGGTGATGTGCCCGCGCTCGGCGTTGGCCAGGTTCCACTCGGCGATGGTTGCGAGGGCGTTCGCGTTTCGTGCCCAGGCGCGGCGCGAGACGCCGCTCATGGCGTCCCACTCGAGGGCGGTGGCGAGGATCCGGTCGACCCGCGGCGAGCCGTCCAGGACGAGGCCGAAGCCGCCGTTAATCGCCTTGCCGGTGCCGACCCCACCGCCGTTGGAGAGCACCGCCATGGTCATGCCGCGAGCGGCGTTGCCCGCCCAGCAGTGGTGAGCCATGTCGGCCGTCAGGTTGGAGCCGTCGTAGATGTTGGCGGTCTCCCGGAACGGCGAGTCGGTGCCGCCGGTGTCGTGGTGGTCGCGGCCCATCATGACCGGTCCGATCTCGCCCTCGCGCACCATGCGGTTGAAGGTGCGGGCGATTCTGGTGCGGCCCTCGGCGTCCGCGTACAGGATGCGCGCCTGGGTTCCGACGACGAGGCGGTTTGAGCTCGCCTCCCGAATCCACTTCCAGTTGTCGCGGTCCTGGCCGCGCCGTTCCGGATCGATACATGCCATGGCGGCGCGGTCGGTGGCGGCCAGATCCTCGGGCCGGCCGGACAGGCATACCCAGCGAAACGGCCCGTAGCCGTAGTCGAAGCACAGCGGCCCCATGATGTCCTCGACGTAGGACGGCCAGATGAACCCCTCGGTGGTGTTCTTGCCGTTGGCGGCGATCTCGGTCACGCCGGCGTCGAAGACGGCCTTCATGAACGAGTTGCCGTAGTCCCAGAAGTACGCGCCGCGGTTGGTGAGGCGGCGGATCGCCTCGAAGTGGCGGCGCAGGCTCTGATCGACCAGGGCGTGGAAGCGAGCTCGGTCCTTCCTCAGAAGCTCCCGTCCCTCCTCGAATGTCACGCCGGCGGGCGTGTAACCGCCGTCATACGGAACGTGGCACGAGGTCTGGTCGGACAGGAGCTCGACCGGGATGTCGTCGTGGTCCAGGTACTCGAGAAGGTCGACGATGTTGCCGTGGTAGGCGATCGACAGTGCCTCCCCGCTGTCCTTGGCGGCCAGCATCCAGCGTGCGGCCTCGGCGAGGTCGGAGGTCACTTTCGAGACCCAACCCTGCTCGTGCCGGGTCTGGATGCGCGAGGCGTCGACCTCGGCGATGATACCGGCGCCACCGGCGATCTCGAGCGCCTTGGCCTGGGCGCCGGACATCCCGCCGAGCCCCGAGGTGACGAAGGTGCGGCCCGCGAGGTCGGCGTCGTCCGGCACGCCGAGGTAGCTCCGCCCGGCGTTGAGCAACGTGATGTAGGTGCCGTGCACGATGCCCTGCGGGCCGATGTACATCCAACCGCCGGCGGTCATCTGTCCGTAGTTGACGCAGCCGAGGGCGGCCAGGCGGTGGAAGTCCTCCGGGTTGTCAAACATGCCGACCATGAGGCCGTTGGTGACGATCGCCCGCGGTGCTTCGGGCGGCGACGGGAAGAGGCCCAGCGGGTGACCCGACATGACCACCAGCGTCTGCTCGTCGGTCAGCACCTCGAGGTACCTCTTGATGAGCCGGTACTGCATCCAGTTCTGGCACACCTGGCCCGACTCGCCGTAGGTCACCAGCTCGTACGGGTAGAGCGCAACATCGAAATCGAGGTTGTTGTCAATCATGACCTGCATCGCCCGGGCTTCGGTGATCCTGCCCTCATAGGCGTCGAGCGGTCGGCCCCAGATTCTCCCGGCTGGGCGGTAGCGGTAGCCGTAGATGCGGCCACGAGTGCGCAGCTCGTCGAGGAACTCGGGTGCCACCATCTCGTGATGCTCCTGCGGCACGTAGCGGAGGGCGTTCTTGAGGGCGAGCAGCGTGTCGCGCCGCCCGAGCTCGTAGCCGCGGCTCGGAGCGTGGCGAATCCCGGGCTCGAACGGGGAAGGCTCGGGGAGGTCGGTCAGCTCGATGTGGACGGGAGCGCTCATCGGTCACCTCCGTTCGCGCCCGCATTCTAGCCCGGATTCTCCATGAGCGATCCCGGTGAGAGCGGACGGGAATCAACCACGAAGGCACGGAGAGCACAAAGAGGAACACCAAGAGAGACTCGCGGGCTGAGGAGCTCCAGGTCACGGTAGGCCGGGGTGACCCATACAACGCAAAGACGCCAGGGCGCGGAGACGCAAAGAAAAGAAGAGAAGGACCCCAAAAGGGGGGTCAGGGTTCCCGGGGAGAGTAGGGAAGTCTCCGCACATGCCGGAAGCTCACGGACATCACTCCCCTGGGACGGTCCCGCGACGGGGTGCGAGAGGGCGCTCCTACGCGATCCCTCTCCTACCAAGAGAGAGGGGCCTTGCAACCTCTCAGAGAACGTGGGAGGCAGATCCGAGCGCAGCGGCCCCTCGGGGCTGACAGGACGGCCCGAGGTCCTCCTCGAGGACGGACTGGCGGACCCTGAGGGGTGCGGCCGAAGGCCGTGGATCTGCCGTGGCGGGGACCCTCCACCTGTGCCCTGCTACGACCGGCGAGGAGAGATCTTCTTGGTGCTCTTCTTTGTGTTCTTCGTGTCTTTGTGGTTTAGCCTCGAATGCTCACTCGGGGCCGCTGGTGCCTTCGGCGCGAGTGACGGCGGTGGCCGGTCCGCGGCCGATATAGGCTCGAAACGGCTCGGTGATCGGGCGTGGCACGGCGAGGAAGGTGAGACGGCCCGTGGACTGGAGTCGGGCGCCGAACAGCCACGACGCCACCTGGTTGACGTTGACGCGGGCAAGGTCGCGGCGCCCGAAGGCGTTGGCGAGATACAGGGGCGCCAGCTCGCGAGCCTCGGCCTCACCGAGGGAAACGGTGAGCGGCTTCGGCCTCTTGTCGAGTGGGAACCGCTCGGTCCGGTATGTCGGCGCCGAACGGACCGTGAAGCGAAAGAGGCGGTTGAACGCCTCTGTCATCAGGCGGGCGTTGATGAGCCGGATGGCAGGTACGAAGACCTCGTCGTCGCCCTCGGTCGCCTCATCACCGATCTGATCGAACGTTCCGTCGATACCATCGGTGAGGTGGGGAAGGTCGGTCAGGACCTTGCCGTCAGCGGTGCGCAGTCGCAGCGGAAAACGCCAGAAGGGAACCAGATCGACGGCGGCGCGCTCATCGAACACGCAGGAGTCGTAATCGCTCTCCTTCTTGCTGCTGCCCTGGATCGTGAACATGCGGTGGCAGTTGTGGCAGAAGTGAGTCACCGCGGCGACGTCGAAGGGAAACTCGTACCCGCAGGTGGGGCACTCCATGGGCAGGAAGCGCAGCCCGTTGCCGGGCTCGCGCGCCTCTACCGGGAGCTCGGCCATGAGGCCGGGTTCAAGAGACGGCGGAGGACCGACAACCGACCCTGCCGCGGCGTCGACCAGCAGTGTCTCCGACACTCCGCCGCCGGATACCTCGACGACCCACCAGGGTCGCCAGACAACGGCGTTGACCTCGGGGACGAAGACGGTGCCGAGGCGGATGACCTGGAGCGAGCGGTCGAGCTGCTTGCGGTCGAGGTTGCCGTAGGCTTTCTGGAGCGCTTCCGGGCCGAGAGCGAGGGGCAGGCAGTGGGCCGTCTCCTCGAGCTGGGCCGCCGGCAACACGGCGCGCAGGTAGCTCAACTTCCCCATCGCCGGTAGCTCAACGCCTTCGCTGGCGAGGGTGGCAGCCTCGACGGTGCCGACGGCGAACCGGAGCTTCTTTTCCATGTCCTGTCGAGAACGGCCGAAGGCGGCCTCGTACAGCGTGCCCATGCCGTGTCGGTAGGGGGCAAGAAAGTGATGCTGCGGCGTCACCTGGAGTGTCTCGGCCAGTCGTGCCCGGAATGCGTCGGCGGCGCGCGAAACCAGCAGCTCCGCAGCTGCGGCGGCGGCGCCCAGCTCGGGGCTCGCCAGCAGGGTGCCGTTTTCGCTGGCAATGGTCTTGCGCTTCTCCAGCGGCGCCACCTGACGCGCGTAGAGCTTGAGGTAGTGCTGGTACCGGTAGTGGTCGAGCAACGCCTCGCGAAGCGTTTGCTGGTCGCGGGCCTTCTCAGGGATCGTGACGTACAGTGTGTCCTCGTGCCCGACGACCATGTGGTTGCTGTCGCAGTACTCACAGTGGGCCATGCGGTGGAGCACGGGGACCTCGATCTCCGCCCCACACTCGGTGCACCGTACGACGATGCGGTACCCCTGGTCGCCCTCCTCCTTGGGTCCTGACCGCGAAGGAACCGCGGTGCCTGTGGAACCGGTGAGGCCTCCATTGCGGGAAGGTTGCTCATTCGCGGGACGCGGCACGGTCGGCGGCGGGAGCTGCTCGAGAGTCCGCTTGAACGGGTTCCAGGGCGTGTAGAGTGAGGCCCACACCCCACCCGCGATCATGACCGGCACGTACATGCCGAGAAGCTCAGGGCCACCTATCGTCAGCAGCGAGGCGACGGTGATCAGGAGGCCTACCGCCACCTCCAGCATGGGCCGTCCAAGGAGGGCGAGCCCGGCCCCCGGCGCGAGGGCATTGACGGCAATCGCCGCCAGGGGTGAGGGGCTGGACGGGCGGAGGGCGACCGCTGCCACGGTGAGGAGGAGCGGGGCCAGCAACGCGAGCAGCACCCAGCCGGCCGTCACAGGAGATCCCCGGCGTCTATCGCGCCCTTGGCCAGGTTCTTCAACAGCGGCACGATGACCTGTGCGTCCCGGATCGGCAGCGATGCGTCGGCGAGACCACCCTCGAGGAGCATGCAGAGCGCCTGGAAGGCCATTTCGGATCCCGGCTCGCCGAGCAGTACGGCGCGGCACGCGTCAAAGGTCTCGCCGTGCGGCGTGCCGCCTGCGACGAGGCGTCGCACCAGGTCGCGGCAGGTCTCGAAATCGGGGGCGTTCCCGGCAGCCATCGGCGCCCATGATAGCCGAGCGGACAGCCGCTCTGCCGCCGGCAGCCGGGTTCGGTGGCTGTAGGCTATTCGATGCTCGGGGGTCGCGACGATCATCTGCAGCACCCTACGCACGGGAGGGTCGTCTCATTCCGGCGCCGGTGGTTGCACCCCGAAGCCGTTACGTGCGTTCTGGAAATCGCCCCATTCCACCCAGGTCGCAGATGATAGCGAGGGCGTTTGGGAACCGATGACCACAGAGACACAGAGGACACAGAGGGGCTCAGAGAGGATCATCTGAAGGAAGAAGGCTCCCCTCCGGCTTTGCCTTCCTTCTCCTACCTCTGTGGTTCTATGTGCTCTTCATGACTCCGTGGTTGGTGTCCCGGGGGCCCAGCTGAGGACGAGACGGCTCCGCGGTTCTCACAGAAGTTCTCCCCTGCGCCGGAACGCCCCCAAGAAGGGGGGCGCATGGGCTAGCCGGTGGCCCTGGCCAGGACGGCGTCGAGGATTCCCGGAGCAAGCAGCGACAACATCCGTGCCAGGTGGGTCTCGGCGCCCATCTTGATCAGCCGCTTGCGCCGCCAGACTGCGTGCAGGGCCCTTCGCGAGACCTCCTCGGGGCTCAGCATCCGGCGCCCTGCCGCCTGGTCGTGGCCCTGGATGGAGCCGTCGCCGAGCAGGGCCCTCTCGCGCATCGGTGTGGCGACGTAGCCGGGGCAGGCGATGGTCACGCCCACCCCGTCCTGCCGCAGCTCGACGCGCAGGGCGTCGAAGAGGCCGTGCAGGGCGTGCTTCGATGCCGCATAGGCCGTCCGCGTCGGGGTGCCGACGAGACCCGTGACCGAAGAGATGACCAGGATCCTGCCCTGGCGCGCTCTCAGATCGGGCAGCACGAGCCGTGTCAGCTCCACGGCTGCGAAGAAGTTGATCTCAAAGATGGTGCGCAAGACCTCAGGTGCGAGCTCCGAGAAGCGGGCGTTCATGGTGACCCCGGCGTTGTTGACGAGGAGGTCGATACCGCCGTACTCGCGCCGGGCAAGTGAGGCGACCTGCTCGCGAACCGCGGAGTCGGTGAGGTCCCCGACCAACGACTCAACCGTGGTCCCGGCCTCACGGCACCTGACGGCGACCTCTTCGAGGGCTTCCCGGCGCCGGCCGGTGAGGACCAGGTCAGCTCCAGCGCGTGCGAGATCGGTCGCGATGGCGGCGCCGATGCCGGAGGAGGCGCCGGTCACGATTGCGGTCCGTCCTTTCCAGCGGGGGCTTCCCATGGCACCAGTATACTGGCGGCCGGTCGAAGCGGCTGGAAGGGGGGCGAAGGATGGTGGCGTTCGACGGCAAACGGTTTGTGGTGACGGGGGGGTCCAGCGGCATCGGGCTGGCGGTGGCGAGGGGGCTGCACGCGCGCGGCGCCGAGGTTTGTGTCGTCGGACGACGGGCCGAGCCACTGGCGGCGGCGGTGGCCGAGCTCGGTGAGCCCTCGTGGGGCCACTCCTGCGATGTCGGTGATCCGGGCCAGGTCGAAGAGCTGGCGCTGGCAGTGAGCTCGCGCTGGGGCGCCCTCAACGGGCTCGTGAACGGCGCCGGGCAGGCGTCGATGGGGGATGCCGAACGGACCGGCGCCGAGCTCTGGGACGAGTGCTTCGCGGTCAACGCCCGCGGGCCGTTCCTGGTCACACGTGCCATGCTGCCCTACCTCAAGACCGCCGAGCACTCGGCAGTGGTCAACATCTCATCGACTCTGGCCGAGAAGCCGATACCGGGTATGGTTGCGTACTGCGCGGCGAAGGCGGCCGTCAACGGGCTCACCAGGGCGCTCGCGCTGGAGGTCGCACCGCAGGTTCGCGTCAATGCGGTCATGCCGGCGGTCGTCGACACGCCCATCCACGAGGGGCGGAACATCTCGCGCGATCAGCTCGAGGACATGGCGAGGCTGCATCCGCTGCGGCGTATCGGCCAGCCAGAGGACGTCGCGGAGGCGATCTTGTTTCTACTGTCGGACGAGTCGGCCTGGATGACCGGCGCGGTGATCCCAGTCGATGGCGGGATGCTGGCGACGTGATCCCCCGCTCATCCACCCGGGAGGTAGGAAGGTGAGGAGGTGAGGAGGTGAGGAGGTGAGGAGGACCCCCGCCCAGCCCCCGAGTGACGAAGTGACGAAGTGACGGAGAGCCCCCATCCACCCGGAGAACGGAAGCGCGGCGCGCTGCAGAGAATGGTGCGCTCAAACTGGCGTGCCGGGCACGGCATCCCCCTGGAGCGCCAACGGTCGCCGAGCGCGACGGGCAGGGACTGGCGATGCCGGGCTCCCTCGGCCCTTGGCGCAGCAGAGTACGGCCACACGATTGAGTGAGGCGGTTCGAGCGGCGTCCGGCGGAGCCAAGAAGGACTATCCCATGGCCAGAGGACCCAGGAGAGCGCGCCGCTAACCCGCTCCTTCCGGCGTCGTAACCGTGATCCGGCGGCGGTCGTCCTCGAGGATCTCAAGCAGGACCTCCCACAGGCGGGCGTCCCCTGGAACCCAGCCCAGGAGCTCGGCCCGCGGCCACTCGATGGCGGCGATCGCGTCCGCCTCGGAAAGGAGCTCCTCGATGCCGACCTCCCGCAACGCGTGCTGGCTCGACTGTGCGAGGCGGTAGAGGTCGATGTGATGCAGCAGGCTGATCCCGCTGCCGGCACACGGGTAGGTCTGGATGAGAACGAAGGTGGGAGAGGTGACCTCCTCGGCGTCGCCGGACAGCCCGCTTACCAGGCCCCTGACGAACGTCGTCTTGCCGGCGGCGAGATCGCCCCTGAGCAGGACGATGTCACCACCCCGCAGCCGGGCCGCGAGCTGCTGCCCCAGCAGCTCGGTCTCTTCCGGCGTATCAGTGAGCTGTCCCGTGGTCACACCGACACTCCTCCGTCCGCGCTTGGGGCAAGTGTAGCGCGGTGGCGAGGGTGGAGGTCGTGGGGCTTCTCTGGAACCCCAGCGGCCGTGCGTCCGCGGGGCGAACGCCCGTCTCACGATTCCGGGCCGTCGCAAAGCCATGAAAGCGGATCCCCGGGAAGGCGGGTGCCCTCCTCATTTTTCTGCTTTCTCACCTCTTCTCACCTCCCGGATGGGTGGGGGAACCTAGTCACACAATCACTCAATCACTTCATCACCGGTCGGGTGGATGGCTGTCCCGTCCTGCTATCCTGAAGCCGTCGAGGAGGGTTTCCATGAAGCGTTGCACCTGTCTCCTGGTGGTCTTCCTGCTGGCGAGCTTGGCCGCCGCGTCGGCGCCGGACACTGTCACCGACTCCGACGCGACCTTCGCCGATCGCACACTGCGCATCGACCTCTTCCACATCGGCAACGGCTCGGAGGAGGTGTTCACGCTGGACCGCCTGTACGACCAGGGGCAGTGGGCCGGCAGCCGGACCCACCTCATCGACCCGTCGCCGATAGGGCGCTACAGAGTGGAGGTTCTGGGCGCGAAGGATAACCAGGTGCTCTTCTCGCGAGATTTCAACAGCTACTTCGGCGAGTACCGGACGACGCCGGAGGCGAAGCGGGGCACGCGTAGGACGTTCGAGGAGACGGTGCTGGTGCCGCTGCCCAAACGGCCGGTGCGCATCGCACTCGAGATCCGGCAGTCCGACGGCTCGTTGGTGAGATCTCTGGTCTTTCCTGTCGACCCGGATGACCCGACGATTGCCCACGAGGCGCCGCGGGGAAGCCCGACGATCATTCCGCCCGATCCGGTCCACGAGGTGCACGCCGCGATGGACATCGCGGTGCTCGGCGAGGGGTACACCACAGGCGAGACGGAGCTGTTTCGGGAAGATCTCGATCACCTGAAGAAGACGTTGTTCAGCCAGCAGCCGTACCAGGAACTCGCCGGCCGGATAAACGTCTGGGGGGTGCTGGCGCCCTCCGAGGACTCCGGTTGCGATGAGCCGGGCCGTGGGGTATGGAGGAGGACGTCGCTCGACCTGAGCTTCAGCTCGCTCGGATCACCGCGCTACCTGCTGACCGAGAACAACCGCGCGGTGCGGGACCAGGCGGCCCACGTGCCCTACGACACCATCGTCATCATGGTCAACAGCTCACGCTACGGGGGCGGCGGCATCTACAACCTCTACTGCACCTTCACCGCCCACAACCAGTGGAGCGAGTATCTTTTCCTGCACGAGTTCGGACACTCGTTCACGGGCCTTGCCGACGAGTACTACACCTCGAGCGTTGCCTACGAGGACTTCTATCCCAAGGGCGTCGAGCCTCCCGAGGCGAACATCACGATTCAAGCCGATTCCGCGCACCTCAAGTGGAAGGACCTGGTGACACCGGGCACGCCGGTCCCGACCCCCTGGCGCAAGGCGGAGTACGACCGCATGGACGCCGCCTATCAGAAGCGACGCCAGGAGCTGAACAAGCAGATCGCCGCCGCGATGCGCGGCGGTGCTCCGGCTGAGCAGGTCCAGAAGCTCAAGGACGAAGCCCAGGATCTCTCTCTGGCGAACGCCAAGCAGGTGCAGCAGTTCCTGGCGAACAGCCCGTACGCGGGCAAGGTCGGAGCGTTCGAAGGTGCCGGTTACGTGTCGACCGGAATGTACCGGCCGTCGGTCGACTGCATCATGTTCAGCAAGGGACGCAAGCCATACTGCCCCGTGTGCGAGCGAGCCATCCGCGCACGCATCGGCTTCGTCGGAGAGTGAGCCCGGAGCGAGCAGTGAGCAATTACGAGCCGGCCGAGCGGAGGATCGTGGTCGGCTCGGGACCGCGCAGCGCCGAAGACCTGCTGCTCGCGAGGTTGAGATCCCTCATACCGAGACGTGCCGAGAACATCACGGCGCCGGTCAGGATCGTCGTTCCCTCGGACTCGCTTCGCCGTCACCTGGCGGCGCGGTTGGTGAAGATCGAGGGCCGGGCCGTGGCCGGCGTCGTGATCCAGACCCACTACCGGCTGGCCGGAGAGGTTCTCGAGAGGGCGGGCGAGCGGGCTCCGACCGGGACGCTCGCCCAGCAGCTCCTGATTCGGCGCTTCGCTGCCGGAGAGCCGGAGCTCGCAGCGGCATTCGCCGAGCAGGACGACGGCTACGCTGTGGTAGCCCAAACCGTGCGCGACCTTCTCGATGCCGGGTTCACGTCACACCACCTCGAGGCGGCGGAGGAGGCAGTCGGCTCGGCGCTGTCAGGCTCGAGCCCGGCGGTCGTCGAGCGCGCCCGCGCCGTGCTGCGGGTCGCTGCGCGCTGCCACCAGCTGGCGGACTCGCTTGGGCTTGCTCATCGTGGCACGGTGCTCGCCGCCGCCGCTCGGCTCCTGCGCCAGCGGGGGAGCGAGCTGGTGCCCGCGCGGGCGGTCGTGATCCACGGCTACGCCGAGGCGACCGGGCTGGTGAGCGACCTCCTCGAGGTTCTGGTCGCCGCAACGGACGCGCAGGTGATCGTGGACCTCCCTTGCGACCCGGCCGATCCGTCGCGGGCGGATACGGGCTGCGAGTTCGTTCATCGTTTGCTCGAGCGCCTCGGTTCCGAGGCGTCGACGGCGGCCGTTGCCGCCGTCCCCGCCGCCGCGGTCAACGCGTTCACGGCGCCGGGACCGGAGGCGGAGGCACGCGAAATCGCGCGCCGTGTTCGCGACCTGCTCGATGACGGTACGCCAGCGGAGGAAATCGCGCTCGTCGCCCGGCATCTCGACCTCGAGACCACCATCGCTCTCGGCCGACACCTGCGCCGCCTCGGGGTACCGTTCTCGGGAGACGGCGCGACGGCCGCGGCCGGGCCAGCCCAGCGGCGGGTGGAGGCCCTGATCGAGCTGCTGGCGGCGGGCCCGAGAGCGCCGACGGAGAGCTGGCTCAACGCCGCCGGAAGCATCGCCGGCAGCAGCGAGGTCGGTGACGGCGCCCAGCACCGGCGCCGGCTCGAGGTTGCGCTTCGCACCCTCGGTGCGAACCGGCTCGTGGCCGTCGCGGGGTTGGACTCGGAGGCTGCAGGTGGTGGCGGTGTGCTGGTGCTGCCGCTGGTGGAGCGGTTGGAGGAGGATGACGATCGCGAAGTGAAGCGACGGGCGACGTTGCCTATGGGGCAGCTGCTCGCGGCGGTGGGTGAGGCGCGGCGGCTGGTGGATCACCTGCAGGCGTGGCCGGAGCGAACCTCGCTCGAGACTCACCTCCGCTGGGCCCGAGGGGTCCTCGATCGGCTCGGGTGGGACGGCTTGCCGCCAGGCAGCCGAGAGATTCGGGGGGCTCTGGCCCACCTCTCGGAGGAGCTCCCGGGTGGGCTCGAGCTCGCTCGCGCTGAGATCCTGCCCGTGCTTCAGAGCACGCTGCGGCTCCGGACTGCGGCTCCGCTGGGCGGTGCTGGCGGCGGCATCCAGTTGCTGACCGTGATGGAAGCGCGGGCCCGCACCTTCAACCACCTGTTCGTGATGAACCTCGGCCGAGGGGTCTTCCCGCGCCAGGTGGTCGAGGACCCAGTGCTGTGCGATGTCCTGCGCCGCTCGCTGTTGCCGGTGCTGCCAGAGATGCCGGTCAAAGAGCGCGGCCGCCTCGAGGAGCGCTACCTCTTCGCCCAGCTCCTCGCCGCCGCCGAGCGGGTGACCATGTCGTGGCGCACGGTCGACGCCGACGGAAGGCCCGCCAACCCGTCGGCGTTCGTGGAGCGGTTGCGGCTGGCCGGGGTGCTGCCCCGTACGCCTGGGATGGTCCAGGCGGTCCCCGACGTCGGCTCCACCGGACGGCTCGCGGACGAGAGCGAGCTCCGCACGCCCGCGGAGCATGCGGTCCTCACCGCCCTGGCCGGGCGCGGGCCGCGGTACTGGGAGGTGCTCGAGGAAGCGATCGGATCGGAAGCACGGGCCAGGCACATGGCGGCGGTGCTCGACGAGCTGGATCCGCCGCGCCCGCGTCGCGATCTCGGACCGTTCCTGGGTCTGGCGGGCCTGCAGCTGCCGCGGGACCTCTGGGTCACGAGGTTGGAGAAGGTGGCGAGCTGCCCGTGGCAGTGGCTCCTCGAGCGCGTGCTGGGCCTCGAGGAGCCGCCGGAGACGGCCCTGGCCCGGACGGGTCTGGCCGGTTCCCTGCTCGGTCGCGTGGTGCACCGGGTTCTCGAACGGGTGGTGACGGCGGCAGGCGTCCCCAGCCGCCGGCAGCTGGCCGAGCTGGCATCCTTCGAGCCGCGGTACCCGCCGTGGCCGGACCATGCCACCCTGAGGAAGTGGACGCTGGAGGTTGCCGCCACAGAGACCCGGCAGGACGGAGTGCCGACGCTCGCTCCGGCGTTGGCGCGGCACGCCGCCGTCTACCTCGAGCGTGCCCGTGGGTTCGACTGGAGCGAGGAGCCGCCGGCGGTGCTCGGCACCGAGGTCGAGGGGGCCTGGGAGGCCGGCACGGGCGAGGCGCCGCTGACGGTCCGTTTCCTCGCCGACCGCGTGGACCTGGTCGGGAGCGCACTCAGGCTGACCGATTACAAGACCTCCGAGCCGGGCAGCGTCAAAGCCGAGAGGGCTGTGCGGCGCGGGGAGATGTTACAGGGCGCCGTCTACGTCCTGGCGGCGGGAGAAGACGCCGAGGGCCGGTACCTCGTCCTCAAGGACCCGGACCGTTTGCGCACCCAGGGTGAGGTCGTCCTCGGCCGGGCCGAAGCCGAGGCCGCCACCGCTGCCGTCCGCGAGATCGTTGCGGGGATGACCTCGGGTGCTGCGTTTCCGCGCATGGCCGATGCCGGCACGGACGGGGCCAGCGAGGCGAAGGCCTGCCGCTCCTGCCGCGTGCGTGAGGCGTGCCACCAGGGCGATCCCGGAATTCGGCGGCGTCTGGCGGCGGCCCTCAACAACCTCGATCCATTGGACCGGCTGTGCGGCCTCTGGCGCCTCCCCAAGGCGGAGGTCGAGAAGGAAACGGGCCGGTGAGGGACGAAGCCACCCTTCGCGTGCAGGACTGTCGGGCGCGGCTGGCGGCGCAGACCGTGTTCGACCGCGCCCTGGTGCTCGAGGCGGGCGCCGGCACCGGCAAGACGGCGGCGCTCGTGGCGCGGATCGTGGCGTGGTGCCTCGGGCCCGGCTGGGATGTGGTTGAGGGAGGGCGGCCGGGCGACGAGGATCGGGTGGCCGCCGCGGTGCTTGACGGCGTGGTGGCGATCACGTTCACCGAAGACGCGGCGGCGGAGATGGCCCAGAGGGTGGCCGAGATGCTGTCCCGGCTCGAGGCCGGTCCGGCGGGCGATGACGACGACCGAACCGCGGCCGCCGTCGACTGCGCCGAGATGCCGCAGCTGCTGCCGGGCCTGTTCCGGGCCGCCCTGCCGTCCGATTCCGACCGGATCCGAGAGCGCGCGCGGGCGCTCCTGGCCCAGCTCGAGCGCTTGCGTGTCAGCACCATCCACGCCTTCGCCCGCTCGCTGCTGGCCCGATTCCCGGTCGAGGCGGGCGTCCATCCGTCGTTCGAGGTCGATGCCGACGGCAGTCTGTCCGAGGAGCTGGCCTCCCGTGCGGTCGAAGAGGTGCTGGTAACCGAGTACGGAAGCGAGGAGAGCGACGGCCTGGCGCTCGCCGAGCTCGGCATCGGCCCGGCCGGGATGTCCGACGCGGTCCAGGCTCTGGTGGACGGGGCGGTGCCGGCCGCGGCACTCGCCGAGGACCCGTTCACCGAGGCGGCCTCAGAACGGGTGCTCAGCGCCCTGCAAAGACTGTTGGACGACGGCGGCGAGGACCTGCGGACGTTGGCTGCCGAAGGGCGGAGCTCTCGCGTGAAGGAAACGGCGGGGTTGCTCCTGAACCTCCGGGAGCTGCTCGACGAACAGGGGACCGCTGCCGTCTCCCCGCTGACCTCGATCCGGGAGTGGGTGGGCACGCGGTACGGCAAGCTGGACCGTGCGCAGCTCAAGAAGTGGACCCGGGGGGATTTCGGGAAGCAGCCGCCGGCGTCACTTGACAGGGGTGCTTTCCCGGCGGTCGCGACCGACCTGCTGCTGATTCTCGACCACCTCTCGCAGCTTGCCCCAGCCACGTTCAACCGCCTGCGCCGGGTCTTGGAGGCGGTCCTGGAGCGGGTCGAGGCCGAGAAGCGGCGGCGGGGCGTGGTCGTCTTCCAGGACCTTCTGGTGCTGGCCCGCCGGCTTCTCGCCGAGCACCCGGAAGTGCGCCGGGAGGTACGTCTCGGCATCCATCAGCTCCTGGTCGACGAGATGCAGGACACGGACCGCGAGCAGGCGGAGATCATCCGCCTGCTCGCCCTCGATGGGCCGGCCGAACGCCGGCCGGGGCTGTTCCTGGTCGGCGATCCCAAACAGTCGATCTACGGCTGGCGTAGCGCCGACCTGGCGGTGTACGAGGAGCTGATCAACGGCGTCCTGGAGACCGGCGGTGCGCGCCACGCCCTGGTCGTCAGCTTCCGCTCGGTGCCGGCCGTCCTCGACGAAGTCGAGCGCATCGTGCGGCCGGTGATGACGGAGGAGGCCGGCCTGCAGCCGCGGTTCGAGCCGCTGCTGGCGTGTGCCGCGAAGGTGGACGATCCGGGATGTGTCGATGAACGCCGGCGACCCGTGGAGCACTGGGTCTCGGTAGGCGCCGGCTCCTCCGGAGGTCCCGACACGACGGATGCCGCAACGGCAGCCAACCTTGAGGCCGAGGCGGTGGCCCTGGACATGGCCGCATTGGCGGCGGCGGGCGCGCCTCGGCGCGAGATGGCGCTGCTGATGCGAACACGGACTCACCTCGAGTCCTACCTCCGTGCTCTTCGGCGCCACGACGTCCCCTACGAGGTCGGGCGCGACGCCAGCTACTTCCGCACCCGGGAGGTCATCGAGGCGACCGCGCTGGTGCGCCTCGTGCTCGACCCGTTCGACCACCTGGCGTTGGCAACGGTGCTGCGATCGCCATTGGTGGGGGTGCCCGACGCGGCGCTGGTACCGCTGTGGCGAGCCGGGCTGCCGGCCATGGTGTCACGCATCTCGGAGTCCGGTGCCGATGCCTTGACGGAGGTCGAGCAGGCGGTGGCGACGGTGGGCGGGGAGCTGCCCGAGACACCGGGCCTGGACGCGCTCGTGGGGTGGCCGCAGGCGCTCCTGGCGGCGCTGGCCGCCGTCGCCGGGCTGCGTGTCGCCTTTCGGCGCGACCCCTCGGATGTCTTCATCGAGCGCCTACGCACGAGCACGCTGATCGAGCCGCTGGCGGCGGCGCGGTTTCCGGGCGCCTACCGGCTCGCCAACCTGGAGAGGTTCTTTCGAGGCCTCGAGCAGAGCCTGGGCGAGGGCGCCACGCCGGAGGGAGTGCTGCGTCGCCTGCGGCTCGCCATCCGCGAGCGGCGCGAGGAAGAGACGGGGCGCCCGCGTGAGAGCATTGCCGACGCGGTGAGCGTGCTCACGGTTCACGGCGCCAAGGGGCTCGGCTTCCGCCACGTGTGGCTGGTGCAGACCCATGCCGGCCGCGTCGAACGTCGGGAGCCAGCGCGGACGGCGGCAGGCAAGGTGGAGGGCCGCTGGGAGCTGGAGCTGGCCGGGCTGAGGACGCCAGGGTATTTCGACCTCGAGCAGAGGCAACGACGGGTCGCCGAGGCCGAGGAGGTGCGGACCCTTTACGTGGCGGTGACCCGCGCCAAGGAGCGGTTGGTCACGCTCGGCAACTGGCGGCCGGCGAGGAGGAGTGGCCGCTCGTACCTCGACCTGCTGGAGCAGCGCGGCGAGGGCCTGCCCGACCTCGACGAGCTGTGGCGCGAAGCCGACCGGACCGGGACATCCTGGCACGACGCCTTCGGCGCGCGGTGGGCGCTGCCCGGTCACCAGCGGTGGGCCGACGACCTGGCGCCGGAGACTGCCCCGGTCGCAGCCCCCCGCCCGCCGTCGCCCTCGAAGATCGCTGGCGACGCCCGTCGCCTCGAGAAGCTGCACATCGCGGCCGAGACCCGGATGGCGCGCCCATGGAGCGCTCGCGCTTCGGAGGAGGCGCACCGCGAGCTCGCGGAGCTGGTGGGCGCGGCCGGAGAGGACGACGAAGCGACGCCGGGCGAGCGGACGCCTGCCCGCGGGTACGCAGAAGCGCAGCGGACGGTGGCGGCGGCGGTCGGCTCGGCGGCTCACCGTGCGCTGGAGAGGTTCAGATTCGGGACCGCCGATCCGGAGGCCGAGCTCGAGCTACGCCGACAGGAGGCCGGCGTGTGGTTGGAGCTGGCGCTGCCGGACGGCGAACAGCTGGCTGTGGCGCGCCGACGTCTCACCGAGCTCCTGGCCGCCTTCGGCAGCGGTCCGTTGTGGCGGCGTCTTCTCGATCTGGCCCCCCGCATCGTGGCGCGCGAGCTTCCGGTTCTCCTGCCGCCCGGCGTCGACGACGCTGCGATCGGCTTTCTCTCAGGCGCCATCGACCTCGTCTACAGAGACCCCCACGATGACCGTCTGGTCATCGCCGACTACAAGACGGACACGGTGGCGGACGACGACGAAATCGAGGCCCGGGCAGGCGCCTATTCGGGGCAGCTGGCCGTCTACATGCGGGCGCTCTCCGACGCGCTCGACCTCGACCAGCCGCCGCGAGCCGAGCTGTGGTTCCTGGCCGCGGACCGGATCGTGAGGCTCGACTGAGGCGTGGAGCAGCGTGCCGGAGGGGATCTCGCGCAGCTGGACGTTCGTAAGTCATTAAGCGATTGAGTGATTGAGTTTCCCCCGCCCGACCGGGAGGGGAGGGGCGGGGAGGTGAGCAGGTTCGGCCACCCATCCAGGGTGCGAGAGGCCGGACGCGAAAGAAGAGACGTATCCCTCTGGGGGGTTGGGTGGCCTCCGTTACTCCGTCACTTCGTCACTGGGTGGGCGGGGGAACGTCTCGTGTCTGGAACCTACTCGCGGAGGCCGTAGCGATCCAGCTTGGAGTACAGGGTCGAGCGTGAGATGCCGAGCACGGACGCCGAGCGCTTGAGGTTGTGCCCGGTAGCCTGCAGGACCTGCTGGATGTGCTCGCGTTCGACGTCTGCCAGTGACCTGAGGATGTCGGTGGTTCCGCGCCCGTTCAGCATGTTACGAGGCAGGTGCTCGAGGTCCAGGGGGCCCTCGCGGGCGAGAATCATGCCGCGCTCGACGACATTGTGGAGCTCACGGACGTTCCCCGGCCACGCGTATCGCGCGAGCACCTCGCGGGCCTGCTCGTTCATGCCGGTTACCGCGCACCCGAGGGTCGGGTTGAGGGCGCGGATGAAGTGGTCGGCGAGCTCGGCCACGTCGCCGGGACGTTCCCGCAACGGGGGCAGTTGGATGGGGAAGACGTTGAGCCGGTAGAAGAGGTCACGGCGGAAGGTGCCGTCGGCCACCCGGGCCGTAAGATCGCGGTGGGTGGCGGCGAGCAGGCGGACGTCGACGGTTAGCGTACGGACGCCGCCGACCCGCCGGAAAACCCGCTCCTCGACGGCCTTGAGCAGCTTCGCCTGAGCTCCCGGCTCCAGGTCGGCAACCTCGTCGAGAAACAGCGTGCCGCCGTGAGCGACCTCGAGAAGGCCCGGCTTGCGGTCAATCGCTCCCGTGAAAGCGCCCTTCTCGTGGCCGAAGATCTCCGACTCCACGAGCTGGGCCTGGATGGCGGCGCAGTTGACGTCCACAAACGGCCCCGAGGCGCGCGCCGACAGCCGGTGGATGTGGCGCGCCATCATCCCTTTGCCGGTGCCCGATTCGCCGAGCAGGACCACCGAGGCGCCGGTCGTCGCCACCTGGACGATTTGGCAGCGCACCCGCTCCATGACCTCGGACGAGCCGATCACGCCGACGAGCGGTGTGCCGGCGTCGAGGTGCCGACTGGTCACGCGGGTCCGATACACCTCGATGTGGCGGCGGTGCTCGACCTCCCTGATGACCCTGGCCACGGTCTCCACGATCAGCAGCCGGTGTACCGGCTTGGGGAGGAAGTGGTCGGCGCCGCGCTTCATGCACTCGACCACGAGCTCGGGGTTGCTCGATCCGGTGAGCATGATGACGCCGAGCACCTCGTCAGTAGCCCGGATCTCGTCGAGGAGGTCGAGGCCGCTGCCGTCGGGCAGGCCGAGGTCCATGAGCACGATCTCGGGGAGATGATCGTCGAGGGTTGCACGGGCTTCGGCCAGGGATCCCGCGATCTCGACGGCATGTCCTTCCTGCTCGAGGATGCTCTTGACGGCCAGAGCCAGATCCTGGTCATCCTCGACGAGGAGGAGCGTCGCCCGCGTTCCCGCTGCCTCGGTTGCCATGCCGCTCGATTGTACCCGAAAGGAAGCCCACAGTGACCGGATTCGCGACACAGCGACCCCCAAGGCGGGCTGCCGACGGTCGGGACGAGTGTCTCATCCTGGGCCGCAAGCGGCCACCAGATGGTGCGCCAGTCTGAAACAGCCGACCCGGCTGGCGCTCCCACGAGGTGTCCGACGGTGACGTCACAACTCTTTAGAAACAGTGAGTTACGTGTCCAACGTCCTGAGCATCGGAGAGGTGGCACCGACCTTGCTCATGGGTCTGGCGAGAAGAACTTCGGCGGTACCAAGCCGCCGGGAGCATCAAGGAGGGTAGAAATGAAGAAACTCGTATTCCTGGGGGTCTTGATTCTACTGGTGGGAGCCGGCTCGGCGACGGCGCAGGTGTCGGCATCCGACCAGCTGACGGTGACCGCCAATAACCAGGGGATCTTCCACTTCGAGATCGCGGCGGCGTCGGTTGACCTCGGCACGGTGAACGCCAACGGTGACCTTCTCGGGGGCAACTTCCCCGGTATGACGGGCGCTCGCAACGGTGCCGGTACTGGAGCAGTGTACACAGCCGACAACGCCACCACCTGGATCTGCTCGAGCGCGCCGAAGCGCAACGTCGAGATCGCCGAGAACGGCAGCAGCGTCGTAGGCGTGCTTCCGCTGGACGCCCTCGAGGTCCGTAGCGACGCGCCGAGCGTCGGCACCAGCGGCGGCTGGATCACCCTGGGCACCGGCGGCACCCTGGTTTCAGGGATGACCAACGTCGGCAATGGCGCCAACTCGGCGACCGGTGACCTGGACCTGCAGCTGACAGTTCTGGACACGGACGCAGTTGGGAGCACGACCTGGACCGTGGTCCTGACGGCAAGCAGCGTCTGAGCCGAAGAGCGGCGGGGGCCGGCACGGCGCGGGCCGTGCCGCCCTCTCTCGATCCGAGGCCTTTGACGGGGACGGGAGACCTGACGTGCAACGACGACTCGGATATCACGGCGCTGCGGTAGCGGCCATCCTGCTGGGGTGGCTGCTGGCCGTGACGGCGTTTGCCGCGGATCCCGGCGGCCGCCGCGTCGTGCGGGCAGCCGTCGTGTCCCCGCGTCCGTCGCGGGCCGTGGTGCGGGGTCGAGCCGCCGGCGTCTCCCGAGGAGCCCTGGCCCGCTCAGTGATCGCGGTTCGAACCGAGCCGCCGCAGCTGCTCGTCGAGTCCGGCTCGCTCGACTTCGGTCCGGTCGTGCCGGGCAACCAGGCGATCCAGCCCGGGGGCGTGGTGGCGCGGGTCATCAGCCCGGGGCCGTACCGCCTCGTTCTCGTCTCCCGCGGCGGGGTGGTGACCAAGGACGGACAGCCGGTGTCGGGCGCCGGCCTTTCCTGCCGGAGCTCGCAGACCGGAGCGTTCCATCGGCTGAGGGAGGGCGCTCCGGTCACGGTGTGGAGCGGCGGTGGGACATCGCCCGCGGGCGATCTCGTGGTGCTGGATCTCAAGCTCGACCTCACGGACCTGGATCCGATGGGCCACTACCTCTACGCCCTGGACCTGACGGTTGAGCCGGCGTACTGAACTCGAGTACCCTGGCCTCTGCATGAGGACGAGGGTGTCTATGGTAGGGCTGCTGGCGGTGCTCGCTGTTGCACCGGTCGTGAACGCGCAGCTCGGGATCTCGATCTCGCCCAGCCGAGTGGAGCTCCTGACCAGCCCCGGACGAAGCGTTCGAGAGGTTGTCACCTTCGTCAACCGGAGCTCGGTGGCACTTCAGGTCCGGCTGGAGATGACGGACTTCGACGTCGACACCGCAGACTCCGTGATCGAGGCACCGTCCGGAACCCGGCCCGAGAGCCTGGCAGCCTACCTCAAGGTCACGCCTTCCACCGCGCAGGTGCCCGCCGGCGGCTCGGCGGTCTTCCGGTTCCGAGTGCACGCCCCGGAGGAGTTCACCCAGCTGCGAGCAATGGTGTTCTTCCGCTCCGCGCCGATGGTAGGGGAAGGTGAAGGTCCGCGGGTCGTCATCGTGCCCCGCCTCGGGGTCCCGGTGTACCTGGAGAACCGCAAAGCGGCTCCGGGACAGCTCGCCGTGAAGCGGCTCGAGCTGAAGCGCGACGGTGACGGCGGGGACTACATCGCCCTCCACCTCGACGCCGAGAACGAGGGGGAGAGGAACTTCCGGCCGACCGGAACCCTCGAAGTGCGCTCGGTGGACGGGTCCTTCCGCAAGCTGTACCAGCTGAACGAGGCCCGGGAGCCGGTCCTCCCCGGCAAGCTCCGGGTATGGTCGCTCCGGTTCGGGCCGGTACCCGGAGGTGAGCTATCCCTGCGTCTTCGCCTGGCGACATCGTTCAAGCGGGAGTACACCGCGGACAGAACGCTCGCCGCTGCGTCCTCGCCCTCCTCGTCCTGAGCCTCCTGGCCGCCCCGTGCGGGGCGGGCGACGAGGGCGCCGGCGCGGTGCAGGGAGCGACGGCGGGGCGCTTCAGCCTGTGGCTCAGCAGTCGCGTGCTGGCCACGCCCCTGTTCGACACCCAGTGGCAGTACACGGCCCTGCTGTTCGGGAGCCAGCAGCTCCGTACCGGTGGGGAAGCATCCCTGTGGCTCCGGCGGGGTTTCCCCAACATGCGTACCGAGGGCAGCCTGGGCGTGGAGGGGGTGCCGTCTGGGAGGTGGGAGGTCGATGCCACGGCGGGCGACATCGTTCTCGAGCAGCCCGCCGGCCGCCGAGGGCTCTCTCTCACCGTCGACTCTCTGCCTCTGGAGGGTGTCCAGCTTCGGCTGCGATCCGATCGACAACAGCTGGGGATCTTCGCAGGTCAGCCGAAGTACTACGTGCAGCCGCCTGCAGGTGCTGCGGCCAAGCCGATGATCGCCGGCGGCCACTGGATCAAGTACCGGGGCGCCTCGTGGTTCGGCGTTTCCGCGGCCGGGGTCCGCGACCCCTCGTACGTGGACGGAGAGAGCACGGACAGCGGCGGCACCGGCTGGCTGACGGCCGACGCCGGGCGCGACCTGTCCGCGAACACCGGGGTCTTCGCCCATCTCTACGTGGGCACCGGGAGCGGCTTGGGAGGGCGGGCCGGGCTGGAGACCCACCTCCATCGTGCCGAGCTGCTGGCCAGCGTCTTCGCCTTCGGGCGCGGGCTACCCTACCTCTACCCCTTCCTCCGTCCGGGGGAGACCGGCGTCGAGCTCGCCGCCAGCTACAGGGCCAGCGAGATGTCGTCCGTCTTCGGTCGCGTGAGCTGGATCGACGGCGACAGGGGAACCGGACAGCGGCGGGCTCGCGGCATCGTCGGGCTCAGCCGTGGTTGGGGGACCGGGCTGCCGACGGTGCAGCTCGTGTACTCCCGCGACGAGGTCGTGTTCGACCCACAGAGCGTCGCCCAACAGCCCAACCCGACGAACAGGGTGGCGGCAACGGTCTCGCAGGCAACCAGCACCGACCTCCTCTCGCTCCGGTTCGAGCGCGTCTGGGGGGGAGCGGAGAACCGTTCGCAGGGGATGCTGACCTACCGGCGGGCGGTCGGCCTGCGTTCGCTGCTCAACGGCGACGCGATCGTACAGCGGGAGCCCGGGCGCTGGGGCGTGACCGCCGAGAGCGACCTGCAGTTCCCACTCGGGGGCCCGTGGTACGGGCTTGCCGGCCTGGGGGGAGCGTTTATCGATGCGAGCGGGGCTCGAACGGCCGAGGGCCTGGTCAAAGTGGGGGTGCTCCGGCAGCTGATCGGCACGGGCCTCTCGCTCCGCATCGAGGGGCTGATGCCGTACTCGGTCGGGGTCGCCAGGAGTGACCGCTTCCGCCGCGAGATCGCCGTTACCTTGGGGTACACGGTCGGGTGGGCCTCGCTCGGCGAGCTCTACCGGCGGGTTGGTGTCGCTCCCCCGGGCGAGACCGTCGGCGAGGTTACGGGCACGGTCACGTTGAAGGGCCAGGGGGTGGTAGGCGCGGTGGTGGTCGTCCGAGGTACGTTCCGGTCCACCACCGACCGCCAGGGTGAGTACCGTGTTCGCTTCGTACCCGCAGGTCCCGCTTCGGTGTCGGTGGATCCGGATAGCCTGCCGCCGCGCATCTCGGTTCTAGGCGAGGTGCCTCGCCAGGTTGTCGTTCCTCCGGACGGCCGAGTGGAGGTTGACCTGGAGCTGAGCGAGTTTTCGTTCTTCCAGGGCTCGGTCGTGGTGTGCGACGAGGGCAAGCTCAAGGCCGTCGCGGGCGCGGTCGTCAGCGTTGTCAAGGACGGCGTCTCACAGGAGGTCTCGACCACGACCATGGGCGGTTTCGCATTCGACCGGCTCCCTCCCGGACTCTACACGGTGGAGGTCAAGCTCGGGTCTGCGACGCTCCCGCGCCAGGTTTCACTACCCAAGCCGTTCCAGGTCGACCTGCGCCGGGACCGCACCGGCTTCGTCATCCGCCTCGGCTGCAGCTGAGGCGTGCCGCGGGTTGGGGTTGGCGTGTCTTCTTTCCGGACACTACGTGAGTGCATGGATTGCGGAACGTATCTGCTTCTACAGCAATAACATGCGTTGTCATTACCGACAGGAGTGGCGTGACTGGAAATCGGACACTGCGCTTGGGCCTTGATCCGGTCTCTAACACATAAGCCACATACATTCAATCTGATAGATCACCATGAGTAGTTGGCACGGCTCTCGCACTTCCAATGACAGGAGGTGTCGAGATGCGCAGGTTGCTCGCTGGGTTCGCTCTTCTCGGGTTGCTCGCTACACCGTCTGTGTGGGCAGCCGACGCGAGGGCGAGCGTCTCCGTTTCCGTCCGCGTCGTGCCCGTCATGGGCGTCAGTGCCGCTTCCCATGTTCTGGGAGACTTCAGCGGCACTACGGAGATCGCACAAGCGCGCCGGACCGTGGCCGTGACCGGTACGGCGCGGCTCGAAAACCCGACTCTCTCCACCTCCACAGATGCGCAGACCGCCGGATCGCGTCAGCCGGCGATGTCCCTCGCGGCGTCGGCGAACGTCCGCCAGCTCGAGCTTACAGTGGTGAACCTGTGAGTGATTGACACCCTCCTCGGTATGGCCCAAACACGGACGGCCCGGCACACCGCCGGGCCGTCGAGCTAACAGGATGACCCTCGAGGAGGATCAGGCGTACTCTTCGAGAAGCTCCTTCATGGTCTTGCCGATCTCGGCGGGCGTCGGGACCACGGCGATCTCGGCGGCCTCGAGTGCCTTCATCTTCTCGGCTGCGGTGCCTTTGCCGCCGGAGATGATGGCGCCGGCATGACCCATCCGCCGTCCCGGAGGTGCGGTCTGGCCGGCGATGAAGGCCACCACGGGCTTGGAGACGTAGTTCTTGACGAACTCTGCCGCCTCCTCCTCGGCCGTGCCGCCGATCTCGCCGATCATGACGATTCCCTCGGTGTCGGCATCCTCTTCAAAGGCTTCCAGACAGTCGATGAAGCTGGTGCCGGGCAGGGGGTCGCCGCCGATGCCGACGCAGGTGGACTGTCCGAGCCCGAGCTGGGTGACCTGGTGAACGGCCTCGTAGGTCAACGTTCCGGAGCGCGAGACGATGCCGATCGAGCCCTCGCGGTGGATGTGAGCGGGCATGATCCCCATCTTGGTCTTGCCCGGAGAGATGATGCCCGGACAGTTGGGTCCGATGAGGCGGGTCGGCAGCCCCTGCAGGATGCGCTGGACGCGCACCATGTCGCGGGTCGGGATGCCCTCGGTGATGCAAACGGCCAGCTCGAGCCCGGCGTCCGCCGCCTCGAGAATGGCGTCTGCGGCGAACGGCGGCGGCACGAAGATCAGTGAAGCGGTTGCGTCGGTGGCGGCCACGGCCGCGGCCACGGTGTTGAAGATGGGGACGCCGTCGACCTCCTGCCCGGCCTTGCCCGGCGTCACGCCGGCGACGATCTCGGCGCCGTACTCCCGGCACTTCTCGGCGTGGAAACGGCCCTCGTGGCCGGTCAGGCCCTGTACGACGATCTTGGTTTCCTCGTTGACCCAGATGCTCATGTCAGCCCCCTCACTTCCCGGCCACGGCGTTCACGACCTTCTCGGCGGCGTCGGCCATGCCGTCGCCCACGATCAGATCGAGATCGGATTCGGCCAGCAGCCGCCGGCCCTCCTTGACGTTGGTGCCCTCGAGACGCACGACCAGGGGCATGCTCACCTCCACCTGCCGCGCGGCCTCGATGACCCCACGGGCGATCATGTCGCAACGGACGATGCCGCCGAAAATGTTGATCAGCACGCCTTTGACGTTGGGGTCGGAGAGCAGGATTCGGAACGCCGCGGCCACGCGCTCCTGTGAGGCACCGCCGCCGACGTCGAGGAAGTTGGCCGGCTCACCACCGTAGAACTTGATGATGTCCATGGTCGACATTGCGAGGCCGGCGCCGTTAACCATGCAACCGATGTTGCCGTCGAGCTTGATGTAGTTGAGGTCGAACTTCGATGCCTCGACCTCGAGGGGCTGCTCCTCGGCGAGGTCACGAAGCTCGAGGACGTCGGCGTGTCGGTACATGGCGTTGTCATCGAAGTTCATCTTGGCGTCGAGGGCGATCACGCGACCGTCCGTGGTGGTGATCAGGGGGTTGATCTCGGCCAGCGAGGCGTCGGTGTCCGCGTAGGCGCGGGCGAGCGCCTGCATGAAGCGGATCCCGGCCTTGAACGCGTCACCCTCGAGCTCGAGCCCGAAGGCCAGCTTGCGGGCCATGAAAGGCAGCAGCCCGACATCGGGGTCAAAGGGCGCCTTGAGAATGGCCTCCGGGTTCGACGATGCCACTTCCTCGATCTCCATGCCGCCGAACTTCGAGGCCATCATGACCGGGAAACCCTGCGAGCGGTCGAGGACGATGCCGAGGTACAGCTCGCGGACGATCGGGAGCGCTTCCTCGACCAACACCTTGCGGACGAGCTTGCCCTCGGCACCGGTCTGCTTGGTGACGAGCTTCATTCCAAGGATCTGCCGCGCGGCCTCGACAGCCTCGTCGGGGTCGGCGACCAGCTTGACGCCTCCCGCCTTGCCGCGGCCGCCCGCGTGGACCTGGGCCTTCACGACGACCCGCCCGCCCAGCTCTTGGGCCGCGGCTCGGGCCGCCTCTGGCTCGGTGACCAGGATGCCGCGTGGCACCGGTACCTTGTAGCGAGCCAGGATCTCCTTTGCCTGATACTCGTGGACCTTCATGCTGCCTCCTTGCTCCCGTCGCACACGGGCCGGGCCATTCTGCACCCATCTTCACAAGCCCGCAACTCCGCCGGTGCTCGCTGTGGGCACGTCGTCGGCCGGAGCAGGGGGAGAGTAACTGCGGTTCGCGGATGGCAGCGAATTCCATAGGATGAGGGGAATGCCGACATTCCGATAACGGAGAGGTCCGCCGAAAGGAGAAAGGGGCTCGGCGAGATGTTGACGGCCGGCAGAGCCGTTGATGAGGCAGCACTGCGCCGGGCGCTGGAGGTCCAGCAGGTGACTGGCGAGCGCCTGGAAACCACGCTTCTGCGCCTGCGCATGGCCGATCCGCCGAGCCTGGCGGCGGCTCTCGACCAGCTGGAGCGTCTGCTCGAGGAGTGACAAAAGGGGCCGCGCGCGAAGCGCGGCCCCTTGTCGGACTCTGACTGGCGTGTACGGTCGGGCTACTTTCCCTCCTCAGTCAGCGGAGCGAGGGTCAGCGGGTCCCGCAGCGGCACCTTGTGGATCGGCCCGAAGTCGCCGAGCTTGTCCGGGTAGTCCGGGTGGCCCTTGAGGATCTCCTCGGAGTTCCCGACCACGAGGACGACCATCCTATCTGGGTGGAGGTCGGTCTTGGCCGCATGGAGAACGTCGGCGGCGTCCACCGCCGCGATGCGCTCACGGTAGGTCGTCCAGTAGGAGTGCGGCCGCCCGAGCAGCTCGTCGCCGGCAAACAGGGTTGCCGTCTTCTCGGCCGACTCGAAGCGCCGTGGGAAGGTGAGCAGGAAGGAGCTCCTGGCGGTCTCGAGCTCGCCCGCCGAGACCCTCTCCTTGCCCATGCCGCGTATCAAGCGCATGGTGATGCCGAGCGCTCCTGCGCAGGTGCGCGACTTGGACTGGAAGAGGGCGCGGAAGAACCCCGGGTAGGTCACCGGGAAGGTCATGTAGGAGCCGGCCGAGTAGGCCAGGCCCTTGTCGGAGCGAACGCGCTTGGTGATACGCGACGTAAAGCCGCCGCCGCCGAGGATCTCGTTCATCACGAGGAGGGCCGACTGCTCGGGGTCCCCGAGCCGGAAGCCGAGCTGACCCACCGACACACGACCCTGGTTGACGTCGGGCTTGTCGACCAGGTACACGCCGGGCTCCTGGATGTGGTCCGGCTGCGGCACCGGTGGCACCTGTGAAGCCTCTTGCGGGAGGGTTCCCAGGGTCCGGTCGAGCAGACTCTTCAGAGCCGGCTCGTTGAAGTCGCCGGCGACGGCCACGACAACGTTGCCGGCACGGGCCAGCGAGGTGACGAACGAGCGGCAGTCGGCGTCGGCAATGGCGTCGACCGAGGCCTTGGTTGGAAGGTGGTTGACCCAGTAGTCGTCGCCGTAGATGAGCCGGTTCCACTCCCGGGCCTCGATGTTGGCGGAGTCGTCGTTGCGCTTCTTCATCTCCTGGATGAGATCGTCCTTGGCCTTGGCGAATCGGTCCGCCTGGAACCTCGGTGCCGTCAGGACGTCCATCAGGATCGGCATCGCGGTGTCGAGGTCCTTGGACATCACGTTGAGCCGGACCCGGCCGCTGACGTCATCGATGCTGGTGGAGAGGTCGGCGGCCAGGAAGTCCAGATCCTCGTCAAGCTGTTGCGCGTTGCGGTCGCCGGCGCCTCCCGTCCGCCACACCTCGCCTGCGATCGAAGCCAGTCCCTCCTGGCCCGGGGGATCCATGTAGGAGCCACCGCGAAACAGGACCGTGACAGTCACGAGCGGCAGCTGGGTGTCTGCCTTGGCGTAGACGGGAATACCGTTGGCGAGCACGAAGCGCATGCTGCCGGCGTCCGGCACGGTGAACGAAAGCTCTGGGAGCTTGAGCTGCTCGGGTCGCTTCGCGATCTGGCTGTGCGAGGTGCCCGCGGAGGCGATCACGATCAGGGCTGTGGCTGCAATGATTTTGAGGCGGCACATCTTACTTCTCCTTCCCGCTCGTTGCCGACTGCAGCTTCTCGAGCCGCTGGCGTGCACGCTCAAGGACCAGCTCGACCGCGGGCTTGAACTCCGGGGGCGCCTGGCCCTGACTGGCGTCGAGCTTGGAGATGATCTCCTGCAGCTGGGACGGATCGTTGACCTGTGAAATCCGGGCGAGCATCTGCTTGGCGGCCACCTTCGCCTGTCCCTCGAGAGCGGCAAGCCCGGGATCCTCCTCGGCACCCGCCTTGCGGCTGTACCACATCACGTTGCGGCCGGTGGGAGTGAAGTAGGCCTTGGCCACCCGCATGACATCGTCTGCCTTGACTGCCTGGAGCTGACCCGGCATGTCGTTCAGGGCGTGCCAGTCACCCTCGGCATCGTAAATGAGGAGCTGGAGCATCAGGTAGAAGTTGGAGCGCAGGCGACGGTACGAGTCTGCAAGGCTCTGGTTCTTGACCTTCTGCAGCTCGTGATCGGCCACCGGCTCGCTCTGGAGCCTCGAGATCTCGGCGAGAAGGGCGTCCTCGACCTCCTGGTGGGTGTGCCCGTCCGCCACCTCGGCACCGATCTCGAACGCGCCCCCGTACTTGAGGGCGCGCGACCAGGCATAGGGCTCACCGGAAGCAACATGCTTGCTCTCGACCAGGGACTTGTAGAGGCGGCCGGTACGGCCGCTCAGCAGATCCGCCATGATCTTCACGGCGGCCTTGTCTTTGTTGACGAACGGCACTGTGTGCCACCGGATCTCGACCGTCGGGTTGGTCTCGGCCTCGGCCGACATGCGGCGTTGTTCGAGCTGCGGGATCTCCTGGGTGACGATCTCGGGCGGCTCCTGTTTGCCCCGAGGGATCCGGCCGAGGTACTTCTTGGCGAAGGCAACAGCCTGCGCTGGGTCGAAGTCACCGACCAGCGCGACCGTGATGTTGTTGGGTGCGTAGTAGGTCGCGAAGAACCGGTCGGCCTCCTGGCGCGAGATCGACTCCACGTCGGACGGCCAGCCGATGACCGGGTGGTGGTAGGGGACCGAGGTCCAGAACATCGAGTCGTACTGCTCCTCGTACTTGGCGATGGGGTCGGACTCGACTCGCATGCGCCGCTCCTCGCGCACCACGTCCCGTTCCGAGTAGAACTCCCGGAAGACGGGATGGAGCAGGCGATCCGACTCCATCCAGAACCACAGCTCGAGCTTGTTGGACGGTACTGTGACGAAGAAGGTCGTCATGTCGTAGTCGGTGAAGGCGTTGAGCCCTGAGGCCCCATTCTCGGTGTAGATCTTGTCGAGCTCATCCTTGACGATCAGCTCATGCTCCTGACCCTGGAGCTTCTTCATCTCGGCACGCAGCGTCTTCAACCGCTCGGTCTCGTTCTCGGGTGCGTAGATGTTGCCTTCAACCTCGCCCCTGCGCTTGGCGTCCCGCAGCTTGGCGTACTCCTGCTCCATTTCCTGGCGGATAGCGTCGAGGCGGGCGATGATCGGCTTCTCCTTGGAGTAATCCTTGGTGCCGATGGTCTGTGTGCCCTTGAACATCATGTGCTCGAAGAGGTGGGCCGTGCCGGTAATCCCCGGCCGCTCGTTGACCGACCCCACATGCGCGACCCAGCCACCGGACACGGTGGGCGACTCGTGACGCTGTACCATCAACAGCTTGAGCCCGTTGTCGAGGGTGACCTCCTGCACCGGCACCTTGGCCTGCTGGGCCACCGCCGGCAGACCGGCGAGCAGCAGCGCGAGCACGGTCAGGCCGGTGATGATCCTTCGATCGGTTTTCATGAAGCACTCCTTCCTTGGCGTGGTATCGGGACACCGCGATCCGGCATCCGCGGTCTATACGGGACCTCCAGCATTAGTGTTGCAGCCCTCCGAGGAATGACGTTACGCGGGACAGCACGCGCTCGCCGCCTTCCGCAAGCACCGAGTGGCCGACGTCGGCGAGAACCACGAGCTCCGCGTCCGGGATGGCTGCGAGCTCTGCCGTGTCCTCGTGCGCGACGATCGCGTCACGCTCGCCGGCGAGCACCAGGGATGGAACGTCGAGCCGGCGCAGCTCGGGCCTCAGGTCCCATCCCTGCAGCAGATGCTGCGCCTGCACGCGTGTCCCGTGGACGTCCTCCTCCTCCAGGCCGTAGAGCCGCGTGGCTTCGGAGACAAAGCCCGGGAAACGCTCGTGGAACGGCGGCGCGAACGCCAGTGTCATCAGCTCGCGGCCGAAATCCTCGGGCGGCAAGACCTCGAGCAGCCGGGCCAGCAGGCCGAGGCTGCGCCGCCCGTGGCGGGAAAGGTGCGCGGCACACGACGCGAGCATCAGGCCGGAGACGCGACCCGGGTGGGCGATCGCGGTGCCGAGGGCGATCGTTCCCCCCATGCTGGCACCGAGAAGCCCGGCACGCCCGATTTCGAGCGCGTCCAGCACCGTCGTTACCTCGCGACCTGCGCCGGCAATCGTGAACGGCTCACCGCCCCGGGAGCGGCCGACCCTGCGGTTGTCGGGGCAGATCACCATGAACGACCGTCCCAACAGCTCCGGCAGCTGGCCCCAGACCCTCGAGGTCGAGCCGAGGCCGGCGAGCAGGACGAGTCCCGGGCCGGCGCCGTTCACGGTCACCCCGATCGGCCCGTGGGGTCCCGAGATCGTGAGGCGCTTCATCGTCACCCGGGGGATTGTACCCGGGTTGTTCGTGAGCGGGTTGGGGGCCGGCGGGGTGAGCACGGAAGGCAAGTCGCGGCGGGCCGCTTATGGATGACAGACTATGGCGGCGTCAATCGGGGGCCGAGCCGAGCCTGTCCTCCGGCTGGGCGGTAAGATGCTCGGGACCCGCAGCATGACGTGAATGCGGTCCCTGCGGGCCCGTTCTTCCGTCAGCGCGAGGTGGCGGCAGGCGAAAGTACACTACACATTGGTACTGAGGTGGCTATGGGAGCAGAATCGGAGCTCGATCGGTTCACGCTCACGAGCTCAGAGCTCGTGGCGCCCCACGCGTCCGGCAAGCTCGTGTGCGTCGCGTGTGCCCACCGCTGCAAGCTCGCCGACGGCCGTCGCGGTGCATGCCTGGTGCGCTCGCGGGTCGGGGAGGCCCTCCGGGTGCCCTGGGGGTACACGGCCGGTGTAGCGGTCGACCCGATCGAGAAGAAGCCGTTCTTCCACGTTCTTCCAGGGTCGAACGCGCTGTCCTTCGGCATGCTCGGGTGCGACATGCACTGCGATTACTGTCAGAACTGGTTCACATCCCAGACCCTGCGCGATCCGAATGCCACCACCCGGGCGAGGCCGTCCAGCCCCGACGCGCTGGTGGAGGCGGCCGTCTCAGCCGGCAGCCGAGCCCTCGTTTCCACCTACAACGAGCCGCTGATCACTGCCGAGTGGGCGCACGCGGTGTTCACGGCGGCCAGGCGTCAGGGCCTGCTCACTGGCTTTGTGTCCAACGGCCACGGCACTCCCGAGGTCCTCGACTACCTGGCGCCCGTCATGGACCTCTATAAGGTCGATCTCAAGTCGTTCCGAGAGCTGACCTACCGGCAGCTCGGCGGTAGCCTGAGAGCGGTCCTCGACACCATCCGCGGGCTCTACGAACGGGGCCTGTGGGTCGAAGTTGTAACTCTGCTGGTCCCGGGCCACAACGACGAGGCGGCCGAGCTGCGCGATCTGGCAGGCTTCCTGGCTTCGGTTTCGGTTGGCATCCCGTGGCACGTCACCGCCTTCCACCCGGACTACCGGATGGCGAACCGCGACCAGACCTCGCCACGAATGCTGGCCGAAGCACGTGAAATCGGCCGCGAGGAGGGGCTGCGCTTCGTCTATGCCGGGAACCTCCCGGGGAGCATCCCGGGCGGTGAGAGCACGCACTGTCCGGGGTGCGGCGAGGTCGTTGTGGAACGGTTCGGGTTCCGCGTGCTCTCGAACCGGGTCGCTTCCGGCGCTTGCCCCGACTGCCAGACCCCGATCCCGGGCATCTGGAGCTAGCCCGGGCTCAGGAAGAGACTGTTCTGTTGGTGAGGTGAGTGACTTCCTCGCGAGCTGCCTCTTGCGCTCTCTCGGAATTGCAATAGTGAGTATTATTCTCAATAACTTATGTCTTGCAATGTTTTTCACATGACGATAAAGTGATGCCGGCCGGTGAGGGTTGAGCGCGTGGGCTTCACGGGGGGGTTCGGTGAGGTTATCGACTGGGCGGCTTGACGAGGGAGCGGAGGTGAGGGAGCGGCGAGGATGCGGCGCACTGGCGCGGCTGCTCGTGGCCGGGTTGGTGCTTGCGACCGGATTGGCTGTCCCGGCTGTAGCGCAGGAGAACCAGACCTGTCTCGAGTGTCACTCCGACCATGACCTGACCGGCGAGCGCGACGGCAAGGAGATCTCGGTGTTCGTGGATTCCGAGATGTTCGGCCGCTCGGTTCACGCCGACCTGCAATGCATCGCCTGCCACTCGGACCTGGAAGGCAGCGATTTTCCGCACAAGGAGGACGTCAACCCGGTCGACTGCGGTAGCTGCCACGGGGATGTGGCCGAGGAGCTGACCCGTGGCCCACACGGAAAGTGGCCGGTGCCGAAGGACGAGCCCTCCGCCAGCTGCATCTCGTGCCACGGCTCTCACAACGTGCTGGCGCCCGATGATCCGAAGGCGCCGACGAGTTTGATGGGATCGAGCGCCCTGTGCGGGAGGTGTCACGCGAAGCAGCTCAAGGCGGTGGAGCACGGAGTTCACGGGGCGCCGCCCGGGACCCGGCCGAACGCCAGCTGCGTCGACTGTCACCGCGGCCATGACATGACGCAGCCGAAGACCGAAGAGCTGGAGATCAAGGTCTGCGGAAAATGTCATCCCGAAGAGGCCAAGAGGCAGGCACGGAGCGTCCATGCACGGGCGGCACTGAAGGGTGATCCCCTGGCCCCGAGCTGCATTACCTGCCACGGTCACCACGACATCCTACCGAACGAGGATCCCAACTCGCCGACCGCGAAGCTCAACGTGCCGCTGCTGTGTGGTCGCTGCCATCACGAGGGTACGAAGGTCTCGCTGCAGCGCAATATCCCCGAGAAGAACATTCTCGAGAACTACTCCCTCAGCATCCACGGACAGGGGCTGTTCAAGATGGGGCTGCGGGTAACGGCCGTGTGCACGTCGTGCCACCGTTCCCACCTGATCCTCGACGTCAACAACCCGGACTCGAGCATCAACCCCAAGAACGTGGCCAAAACCTGCACCCAGTGCCACTCTCGGATTGAGCAGGTCCACGTCAAGGTCATTGCCGGGCAGCTGTGGGAGAAGGCGCCACACATGATTCCCTCGTGTGTCGACTGCCACCGACCGCACAAGATCCGGCGCACGCCGCTCAACCTGCAGCGGGTCGCGAACAAGGAGTGCATGCACTGCCACGCCGACAAGAGTCTCTCCATGAAGCGGAACGGGTTGCAGGTTTCTCTCTACGTAGATGAGGAGGCCTACAACAGCTCGGACCATGCAACGGTTGCTTGTGCGCAGTGCCACAGCCAGGTCAGTACGGCGCTGAAGCGTCCCTGCGCGGCCATCACGCGGCCGGTCGACTGCAGCGTCTGCCACGCCGACGTCGTGGCCCAGTACAAGACCAGCACGCACGGCATGCTGGCGGCCAAGGGGGATCCCGACGCCCCGAAGTGTCTGACCTGCCACTCGGCTCACGCCACGCAGGATCACAGGCTCCCGACCTCGCCGACGTTCTCGAGGAACGTCCCGAAACTGTGCGCGAGGTGTCATGCCCGGGGTGGCGCGGCAGCGAAGAGGATCCAGGCCGACCAGCGTGACATCGTCGAGAGCTACGTCCACAGCGTCCACGGCAAGGGCGTGCTGGAGGCCGGGCTGGTGGTCTCGGCGACCTGCGCCGACTGCCACACCGCCCACCACGAGCTGCCGAAGAGTGCCCCCGAGTCCTCGGTGAACCCGAAGCACCTCGCGGACACCTGTGGGACCTGCCACAAGGGGATCGAGGAGGTCTTCAAGACCAGCATCCACTGGCCGGGAAACGGTACCGCGAAGCCCGAGAAGCTGCCGACGTGCGAGACCTGTCACTCCTCGCACAAGATCAGCCGCATCGACATCAAGGGCTTTCGGACCAAGATGATGCGGGAGTGCGGCTCGTGCCACGAGCCGGAGGCGCGGACCTACTTCGACACCGTGCACGGCAAGGTGTCGAGGCTGGGGGACGAGGCCGCTGCCAAGTGCTACGACTGCCACGGCACCCACAACATCCTGCCCCCCGACAACCCATCTTCGACTCTGAGCTACAAGAACGTCATCCGGACGTGCGCGAAGTGCCACCCCGGAGCGCAACGGCAGTTCGCGGGATACCTGACCCACGCGACCCACCACGATCCGAAGAAGTATCCCTACCTGTACTACGTCTACCTGTTCATGACGACGCTGCTGGTCGGTACGCTGGCGGTGTTCCTTATCCACACCCTGCTGTGGCTGTTCCGGCTGTGGAGGACGCGGGAGCAGTGGCAGCCTCACAAGAACGCCGTTCGTGAACGGTTCTACATTCGCTTTACCGTTCGCCAGCGGGTGATGCACCTGGTGATGATCTTCTGCTTCTTCACCCTCGCGATCACCGGCATGACGCTCAAGTTCTCGTACATGGGGTGGGCGTCCCTGATCTCGCACGCGCTCGGCGGGTTCAACGTCACCGGTGTCCTCCACCGCATCGCTGCGGTGACGCTGATCCTGCTCTTCATGTACCACCTGCGGCAGGTCTTCAAGATGAAGGGGGCCTCGGGCAAGAGCTGGCTCCAGTTCCTCTTCGACAAGGACTCGATGGTGCCGAACTGGACCGACGTCAAGCAAGTTTGGCAGAGCCTGAAGTGGTTCCTCGGACGCGGCGAGCGGCCGCGGTACGGCCGTTTCACGTACTGGGAGAAGTTCGACTACTTCGCGGTGTTCTGGGGCATCTTCGTCATCGGTGGCACCGGCCTCATGCTGTGGTTCCCGACCTTCTTCACGCTCATCCTTCCGGGCTGGATGATCAACGTAGCAACGATCATCCACAGCGACGAGGCGCTGCTGGCGACCGCGTTCATCTTCACCATCCACTTCTTCAACACGCACTTCCGTCCGGACAAGTTCCCGATGGATCCTGTGATCTTCACCGGCCGTGTCGCCCTCGACGAGCTCGAGCAGGACAAGCCGGTGGAGTACGAGGAGCTGATGGCGCTGGAGGACCCTGAGGAGCGGATTGCCGGCGGCATGCCGCGGCGGAGGCTGCGCTGGATCAAGGCTTTCGGGATGACGGCACTTGTCATCGGCCTGACTCTGATCTTCCTGATCCTGTACGCGATGCTGTTTGGATACCGGTAGGGATCGGAGTGATTAGGTTTTCCTCCGCCCACCCGGGAGGTGAGTGAGTGAGGAAGTGAGAAGGTGAGAAGGTCCCGCCCACCCGGGGAAAGGGGCCGAGGCATACTCCAGAGAATGGTGCGCATGGCGGCACGTGCCATGCTTCGAGGTTCCCTGGAGCGCCGTCCCCCTGGCGGCGCGTTGGGCGGGAAACCTCGAGCTTGGCAATGCACGGGAAGGGCGTTTGCCCTTGTGGCTACAGTAGCGAGGGAGGCGCCTCGTTGCCTGCGCGGAGCGGGCTACGCAGGCTGCTCGGCGGCGTAGTTCATCGCCCGCTTCGGGCCGGCGACGACGGGCGTCTGCGGAGCAGACGTCCGGGCGCCGGAGCCACGGAGAAGGACGGATTGCCACGAGAAGCGCGGTCGGAGAACGGCCACACGATTGTACGAGGCGGCTCGAGCAGGTTCCGGCGGTCGCTACGAGGACGCTCATCCACACTTGTTGTTTCGCGACCGTCCGAAATCGTGAGACGGGCAGTCGCCCTGCGACCGCACGGCCGCCGGAGCTGCAGAGTTCCCTTCCCAGGCCGCTTCACAAAACGGGCAACGGCTCACGCAGACTCCAGACATGCGCTCGTTGGAGCTCTCAGGAGGAGGAGGGCGGCGATCATTGCCAGCCCGGCGCCGGTGGCGAACGCGACCGGGGCGCCGAGGAGCTTCCAGAGCACGCCGAAGAGCAGGCTGGCCGGGAGCGCGGTGAGGCCGACTGTCGCGTGGTAGAGGCCAAAGGCGGCTCCGCGCGAGGACTCCGGAACGAGATCGGCGATCCACGCCTTTTCGGCCGGCTCGGTGAGGCCGAAGTAAACCCCGTACACCAGGAAGGCGGCGATGAAGATCGCCGGGCCGCGGGCGAGTGCGAAGGCAGCGTACACCCCCGCGTAGACGCCCCAGCCCGCGAGCATCAGGGGGCGCCTCCCGACCCGGTCGGAGAAGCGGCCGGCGAGCGTGTTTACGGCGAGCTTGACGACGTGAAGGGCAGACCAGAGCACGGCGACCCACGCCGCCGGGATGCCGATGTCGGCCAAACGTAGGAGCAGAAACGCGTCGGTCGAGTTGCCGAGCGTGAAGACCGCGACGGCGGCGAGCAGCGGGCGAAGCTCACGGGCAGTGGCCCGCACGTCGCCGGGCGGCTGGTGTGTCGGGGACGGCACCGGTCGCTTCTCGTGCACCGCCGCAAGGAGCACGATGACGACCACGGCGCCGGGAATCGCGGCAAGCAGGAACACGTGACGGATCTCGAGGCCGCCGAGACTCAGGAGGGCGGCCGCGACCAGCGGTCCGAGCACCGCTCCCGCATGGTCCATGGCGCGATGGAGGCCATAGGCGGCACCGCGCAGGTCGGGAGGGGTGGCATCGGCTATGAGGGCGTCGCGGGGCGACGTGCGCAGCCCCTTGCCGACGCGGTCGGCGAAACGGAGGCCGAGTACAACCGGCCAGCTGCCGGCGAGGCCGATCAGGGGCCTGGCGACCGACGCCAGGCTGTAGCCGCCGACGACCAGCGGCTTGCGGCGCCGGAGGCGGTCTGACCAGGCACCGGAGACCAGCTTGAGCAGCGCCGCCGTGGCCTCGGCGATCCCCTCGATGACTCCGACCGCCTCGGGACCGGCCGCGAGGACGGCGGTGAGGAAGAGGGGAAGCAGCGGGTAGATCATCTCGCTGGAAAGGTCGGTCAGCAGGCTGACGATCCCCAGCATGATCACCGTCCGCGGCACGCGGCGCAGCCAGGACATTGGTGGCAGCATAGCAAGGGGAAGGAGGTGAGAAGGTGAGGAAGTGAGAAGGTAAGGAGGGGACCCTGACCGGCCTGGAGTGAGTAAGTGATTAAGTCATTAGGTGATTAGGTTCCCCAACCCGTCCAGAGTACACGGTCGCGACGCGCCGGAGAGGGGGAAGGCTGGCCATACGGCCATCTCGCTTTCCAGAGGAACACCGGCGCCGAAGGCGACGAGTAACCTCGGCCCTTGGCGTTCGAAGAACGGCCGCACGATTGAAGGAGGCGGCTCGAACGGGCTCCGGCGGACGCCGGGGACCCAGAGAAATACCCCCGACGCCCCCTTTTCTGTGGCCTCCGATCACTCGTTCTTGAACATGCCGTCGTAGATCTTCTGCATCTCGCCCGATCGGATCTCCTGCTTGAGTTGGGCGGTATCCTTGTCCAGCCAGTCGTGCATCGGGTTCTTGGTCAGCAGCTGGTCGATGTACGCGTTGACGTCGGGGTCGTTGTAGGCCCTCGCTTCGGGCAGGAACTTGAAGTAGAAGTGCTGGGCGACCTCATAGAAGCCGTGCCACCAGGTATAGTCCGGGCCCATCATGGCGGCGCCGTGGCGGGCGCGCCGGCCTTCGTGGTGCCACAGCTCCCAGTAGGTCCACTCGATCGGGTTGGAGAAGGCAGCCTTGTGCTCGAGCAGCCCCTTCTTCCGGATCATGGTCATGATCTGAGTGGCCGGCTCAGCGAACTTCTGGTTGTACAGCCGCACGGTGGCGTCGAACTGGTAGAAGTGGCCATCGACGAAGGTCTTCTCGTGACAGGCGCTGCACACATTCTCCATGTTTGCGCGCTTGCGCTCGTGGTCCGGCTTGTACTCAGAGATCGGCGGACGAAGGGTCCAGGCGATGCGTTCACCGACGTCGTGGGTGGAAGCCTGGGTGCGCGTGGCACCCATGTGGCAGGTGGCGCAGGTGGGGGCGGCGCTGTAGTCGACCCCGGCGACCCAGCTGTCGGAGTCGAGGTTCATCTTGGCGACGTTGGTGAAGAAGGCGTTGCCGTGCTTGGACTCCTCGTAGATCTCCTTCTGTGGGTGATCCGGGCCCAGGTGGCACTTGGAGCAGGCCTCCGGCTGCCGCGCCTGGGCCGTCGAGAAGGCGTGGCGGGTGTGGCAGGCAGTGCACGAGCCGAGGGAGCCGTCAGGGTTGATGCGCCCGATGCCCGAGTTCGGCCAGCTCTTCTTGGACAGCTTGTCCAGTGACGCGGGGTCGATGATGACCTTGGTGCCATGACAGGACTCGCAGCCCTGGATCGCCACCGGCGCGCCGCCGGCGACGTGCGCGAGGTAGGCGTCCTGCGAGTCGAGGATCTTGCCCGCGGTTGCGTGGTACGACTGTCCAACCTCCTTCGCCTCCTGCTCGTGGCAACCGCCGCAGTCCTTCGGGGTGACGAGGGTGGCGATCGTGGCGCCGTGGTGGGAGAAGGCGTCGGCGTCGGCTGGGTCGGCCTGGTGGCAGTCGATGCAGCCGATGTCCGCGGCGGCGTGCTTGGAGCCTTTCCACTGCTCGTAAATACCCGGCGATTGACGACGGTGGCAGGTGATGCAGGGGTCGGCCTTGGCCGCCTGCTGCGCCGCGGTGGCCGCGACCGAGGCGGCAAGGACGATGGCTACCGTTGCTGTGACGCACAGAGCTCTCATCATTCTCCTCCTTGATCTTGTCATGACCCCCCATATCTCAGTATAGGGCGCTGACAACGAGTTTGCCCTCGAGGAGGGGTCGGCGCCTTGACCGGGGTCAAGGGGGAGGGAGGCGTCAGGAGTAAGGGGTAAGGAGTAAGGAGTAAGGAGTAAGGAGTAAGGGGTAAGGGGTAAGGAGTGAGGAGTGAGGAGAACCCCCAACCCACCCGGGAAGATGGAGGAAAGACGATAGAGGACAGACCCCTCACCCACCTGGAGAA
>Ga0307424_1000013_pt1 | contig 70254 bp, 57 predicted proteins | sample SalMarWE160320MG_FD_202157 | JGI IMG/M metagenome (GOLD analysis project Ga0307424, IMG submission 202157) | Salt marsh sediment microbial communities from the Plum Island Ecosystem LTER, Massachusetts, United States - WE1603-20 | ecosystem: Environmental > Aquatic > Marine > Intertidal zone >... | reverse complement strand
CCCCGGAGGTTGCGCACCCGGGGGAACCCGGCCTCCAGCAGCACTCGGGTGCCGCTGGCGCTCCGGATCCCCGACCGGCAGAAGACCACGATGTCCCGGTCCCGATCCAGGTCACCCAGCCGGCCCGAGAGTTCCCCCAGGGGGATGTGCCGGGAGCCCTCGATCCGGGCGATCTCGAGTTCGTGGGGTTCCCGGACGTCCAGGAGAAGCACCCGGTCCCGCACCCCGGCCAGCTCGGTCACCGTGATCTCGGGAACCGCGGTCGCGGGCGCCTCCGCCCCCACCCCGCAGAAGGCCTCGTAGTCGATCAGCCGGCGGATGGTGGGATGCTCCCCGCAGACCGGGCAGGCGGGATCCTTCCCGAACCGCACCTTCCGGAACTCCATGGCCAGGGCGTCGAAGAGGAGGAGCCGCCCGACCAGGGGATCCCCCAGCCCGAGCAGCAGCTTCACCGTCTCGGTGGCCTGAAGGGTGCCGATCACCCCGGGGAGGATGCCCAGCACGCCCCCTTCCGCGCAGCTCGGCACCAGGCCCGGGGGCGGCGGTTCGGGATAGAGGCAGCGGTAGCAGGGGCCACGGGACGCGTCGAAGACCGAGGCCTGCCCCTCGAAGCGGAAGATGCTGCCGTAGACGTTGGGCTTTCCCAGGAGCACACAGGCGTCGTTGACCAGGTAGCGGGTGGGAAAGTTGTCGGTGCCGTCCACGATCACGTCGTAGGGACCCAGGATCTCCAGGGCGTTGCTCGAGTCGAGCCGGGTCTCGTGGAGGTCCACCCGCACGTTGGGGTTCACCGCGTGCACCTTCTCCCGGGCCGAGTCCAGCTTGGGGCGTCCCACGTCGGCGGTGGTATGGAGGACCTGGCGGTGGAGGTTGGTGGCGTCCACGGTGTCGAAGTCGACCAGGCCCAGGCGCCCCACCCCGGCCGCGGCCAGGTACAGGGCCAGCGGGGACCCCAGGCCTCCCGTTCCCACCAGGAGGACGCTGGCCGCCTTGAGCTTCTTCTGCCCGGCCGGCCCGACCTCGGGGATGATCATGTGCCGGCTGTAGCGCTGCATTTCCTCCGGGGAGAGGTCCACCGGCCGGCCGGCCTCGGCCCCGGCCCCCGGGCCCCGCGCGACCGCTTCCGGGCCGCCGCCGTTCCCCCCGGCGACCGCGGGCACGATGCTCAGTTCGTCCCCGTCCCGCAGGAGGAGCCGCTCACCGGCCAGATCCCGCACGTTCTCCTCGTTCAGGAACACGTTCACGAAGCTCCGCACCCGCCCGTCCGGCGCGAACAGGTGCGGTTCCAGTTCCGGGTAGGCCCCGGCCAGTTCCCGCAGCGCGGCCTCCACCCGGTCCGCCTGGACCTCGACCCGGGTCCGGTCCCCGGTGTATTTCCTGAGCACGGTGGGAATGCGGATCACAACCGACATCTGTCCTCCAGTCCGATCCGGGCCTCAACCCGACAGGGGCTCGGCCTCGAAACGAGTATAGTCCCCGGAGAGGAGCCACGAGAGCAGCTCTCCGGAACGCCCGTCGCGCACGGAAACGATGACGTAGGAGCAACCGGGGAGGGCGTGTTCCCGGTCGAACTCCGACGGCCGCGCCGGGGCGTCGGGATGGGAGTGATAGAACCCCAGAATCTCGAGGCCGCTTCGCTCGGCCTCGATCTCCGCTTCCAGGTAGGCCCGGGGGGAGATGAGATACCGGTTCCTGCCGGCGTCGTCGCGTTCGTTCCGGGCCCGGCGGAGCCGGACCACCTTCCGGCCTCCGCCCCCCCCGGTGCCCAGGAGGAAGCCGCAGCACTCGTGGGGGTAGGTCTCCTCGCCGTGGGTCCGGATCGCCGCCCGGTGGGGTTCGTCCAGGGCCAGGGTCATGGGCGGTCCGCCTCCCTTCGGTTCCAGAACGGATCCTCCAGGTACCGGTCGGCGGCGTCGGGGAAGACGGTCACCACCACCCCGCGCCGGAGTCCGGAGGCCACCCGGGCCGCGGCCGCCGCCGCCGCCGCCCCCGAGGGGCCCAGGCGGATGCCGGCCTCCCGGGCCAGGCGGTACGCCATGTCCTGCGCCTCCTCGGAAGAGACGACCTCGTAGGCATCGGCCAGGTGCCGGTCGAAGAGGCCGGGGATGTGGCCGGTGCTGGGCAGGTGCTTGAGCCCCTCCAGGGCGTGGAGGGGGGAATCCGGTTGCACCCCGATCAGGCGCACCCCCGGCGCCGAGCCGCGGAGCCGGACCCCGACCCCCGTGAACGTCCCCGCCGTCCCCAACCCGGCCACGAAATGGGTCACCCGGCCCCCGGTCTGCTCCAGGATCTCGCGACCGGTCCCCCGGTAATGCGCTTCCCGGTTGGCCGGATTGCTGTACTGGTCGGGGTAGAAGTACCGGTCGGGATCGCGGCGCACCATGTCCCGGACGGTCTCGATGGCCCCGTCCATGCCGTCCTCGACCGGGGTGAGAACGACGTCCGCCCGGTAGGAGCGCAGGACCCGGAGCCGCTGGGGAGAGAGGTTCCCCGGCGCCACCACCCGCACCGCATACCCGAAGGCCGCCCCCAGCATGGCGTAGGCGATCCCGGTGTTCCCCGAGCTGGCGTCCACCAGGATCTTCCCCGGCCGCAGGGCGCCGCTCCGCTCCCCGGCCCGGATCATCCACAGGGCGGCCCGGTCCTTGACCGATCCCCCGGGGTTCACCCATTCCGCCTTGGCGTGGATCTCCACCCCCGGGCGCGTCTCGAGGGCGCCGAGCCGGAGCAACGGCGTCTGCCCGATGAGGGCGGCGATGGTGTCCCGGCGCGTGGAGGCCGGGAAGGCCTCCCCCTCGAGCGCCGGGATCGGTTCGGGTCGCATCATGTTCGGGTCCTCGCAAAAAAAAACCACTCGCCTCCAGGGGAGGGAGTGGCGTCCGGCCGGTGCCGGGGGTTCCCGGCGGGTCTCCGCTACCTTCTCCCTCCGACGGTCCGGCACCAGGTCCGGACCCCGGGACAGATGCAGGCGCGGGCACGGCCGGCCACGGCGGCAACCGTCGGGGAGGTGAAGAAACGGGAGTTCATGGGTGGCATCGACTCCTGGGAAAGACGATCGAATCTATCACCTTCAAGTCTAGCCGAGGGCCGGGGGCGAGTCAAGAAAACCCGGTCCCGGCGGGGGTTTTCCGGCCGGCGGCCCGGGCTAGGCGGGGCGCAGGACGACGCGGAGCCGCCCCGGGGTCCCGGTTTCCAGGCGGCCGATCACCGCGGCGGCCGGGGTCCGGGCCGCCCGCAGGCGGGCCACCAGGTCATCGGCCCGGTCGGCACCCACCGCGATCAGGAGCCCCCCCGAGGTCTGGGCGTCGGCCAGGACCAGGCGATCCTCGGCGGAGACCGCCGTGTCGAAGTCCGCGCGCTCCTCGATGAAAGCGAGGTTCTTCCGGCTGCCCCCCGGGACCACCCCCTCCTCCGCCAGGTCGCGGACCCGGCCGGAGAGGAGCGGCACCTCGGACAGCCAGACCTCGGCCGCCACCCCGGAGGCGTGGGCCATCTCGTGCAGGTGCCCGAGCAGCCCGTAGCCGGTCACGTCGGTGAGGGCGTGGACGCCGGTGGCCAGCGCGGCCTCGCTCGCCCCGCGATTGAGCGCGATCATGAGATCCACGGTGCGGCGGATCTCGTCCGGGACCAGCAGGCCGCGCTTGATGGCGGTGGTGAGGATGCCCACCCCGAGCGGCTTGGTCAGGACCAGGAGATCCCCGGGCCGGGCCGTGCGGTTGGTGAGGATGCGGTCGGGATGGACCCGGCCGGTCACCGCCAGCCCGTACTTGGGTTCCTTGTCGTCGATCGAGTGCCCCCCGATCACCGACACCCCGGCCTGCACGCAGACCTCCGCCCCCCCGCGCAGGATCTCGTGGAGCGTCTCCAGAGGGAGCACCCCGCTCGGGAATCCGACGATGTTGAGGGCCAGGAAGGGCACCGCTCCCATGGCGTAGATGTCGCTCAGGGCGTTGGCCGCGGCCACCCGCCCGAAGTCCGCGGGGTCGTCCACCACCGGGGTGAAATAGTCCACGGTCTGGACGAGCGCGATCTCGTCGGTGAGACGATAGACCCCGGCGTCGTCCGAGGTCTCGCTACCGACCAGGACATTGGGATCGGTGATGTGTGGCAGCCCGCCCAGAACCTGGGCGAGATCGCTCTGGGCGATCTTGCAGGCTCAGCCGGCCCCGTGGCTCAACGCGGTGAGCCGGGGAATTTCCTCGTTCATGGGCAAAGAGTAGTCCGGGCCCGGGCATTCGGCAACCGCGGTTCAGGAAACGCGGGACGCGACCGGAGCGCGGTCCGGTGAGGATCGCCAGAGGAGCGCGTGCACCGCGGCCAGGGCCAGGTCCACCCCGGCCACGGCCGCGAACAACCAGGCCGGCTCCGGACGCAACGTCGCCACGAGAAGGAGCAGGATGGCCCCGCCCCCGCCCCGGGCCCAGAGCACCGGGCCGCGGAAGGCGTCGATCTGCGGCGAGCGGGCGGCGGCCAGGTAGAGGGCGGGAAGGAGCAGGAGGGGGAGCGCCCCCAACCGGAAGTAGAAGGAGGTGCCGGCCGGGGGATGACCGAGGGCGGTCATGGCCGCCGGGCCGGCGAACACGATAAAGAGACCCAGAGCGGCGTCGTACACCGCCCCGGCGGCCAGGCTGCGCCGCAACCCCCGCCGCGCGGGGGCGGGCGGCATCACCCCGCGACCTTCCGGGCCACCGCGCTCCGGTGCAGGAAGAACATCACCCCCAGAAGGAGGATCATGCCCGGCCAGGCGAAGGTGGCCCCCCCGGTCAGGGCGAAGATGTTCTTCTGGAAAGCGACCAGGGGGATGGCCAGCAGGATGCCCACCAGCGCCTCGCCGGTGATGAGGCCGGAGGCGAAGAGCAGCCCGTTCCGCTCCCCAGCGGACCGGGTGGCCGCGTCCTGCTTCCCGCGGGCGCGATCGGCCAGGAAGGCGATGATGCCCCCGAAGAAGATGGGGACGGAGAGTTCCAGGGGAAGGTAGATTCCCACCGCCACCGCCAGCACCGGCGCCCGGAAGCTCGCCCCCCGCGCCCGCTGGAACTCGTCGAAGACGATGATGCCCACTGCGATCACCGCCCCGATCCCGGCCAGACCCCAGGGCAGGCCTCCCTCGAAGACGCCGTGGGCCACGCTGGCCATGAGGCTGGCCTGGGGCGCGGCCAGGGGATTGGGGTGTTCCGGGGTGGGGGCGCCGATCCCGTAGCCCTTGAGCAGCAGGGTCAGGACCGGAGCCATGACGAAGGCCGCGGTCACCGTGCCCAGCACCTGGGCCAGCTGCTGCTTCCAGGGGGTGGAACCCAGGATGTAGCCCGCCTTCAGGTCCTGCATGTTGTCCCCGCCGATGGCGGCGGCGCAGGCCACCACCGCCCCGATGAAGATGGCGGCCGCGGCCCCCACCGTGCTCTCCCGGCCGACCATGGCCAGGAGCAGCAGCGAGGCGGAGAGGATGGTGGCGATGGTTACCCCGCTGATCGGGTTGTTGCTGCTTCCCACCAGCCCGGCCATGTAGGCGGCCACGGTGCTGAACAGGAAGCCCGCGATGAGCATGAGCACGGCCATGGTCACCGAGACCCCGAACATCCCGGTCACGTACTCGTAGACGAAGAAGATGGGGATCACCGAGAGAACGATGGCCGCCATGACCGCGGGCATCGGCGTGTCCCGCTCGGTCCGGGGGACGGCGGGAAGCGCGGTCCCGCCCGGAACGCGCCGGTAGATGGCCAGACCGCTCTTGATCCCGGTGAGGAGCGAGCCGCGCAGGTTGATGAGGGCCCACAGCCCCCCCACCACCATGGCCCCGATCCCCAGGTAGCGGATGTAGTTGCTCCAGATCCAGTTGGCGGCATCGGCCGCGCCCAGCCCCTCCGGCACGGCCCCGGTCCCGTGAGCGTGGAGCCACAGGGGGATGCCGATGAGCCAGCTGATGGCCCCGCCGCTGAACACCAGGACCGCGATGTTGAGCCCCACGATGTACCCCACCGCGACCAGGGCCGGGGACAGGTTGGACCCACCGTAGAGAAGCCACCCGCCCAGGTTTCTGGCCCGCTCCACCGTGGCTGTCCAGAGCAGGAGCCCCGCTTCCCCGAACTTGAACACCGCCCCGATGGCTGCGGCCCAGGCCAGGTACTTGACCGCGGAGCCCCCCTCCTCGCCCGAGGTGAGCACCTCGGCCGTGGCCACGCCTTCGGGGAAGCGGAGCTGGGACTCGACGATGAGCGAACGTCTGAGCGGAATGGTGAACAGCACCCCGATCACTCCGCCCAGACCGGCCAGCATGGTGGTCTCCCAGTAGTCGAAGTGGGACCAGTAGCCCAGGATGACCAGGGCGGGGAGGGTGAAAATGACCCCGGCGGCCAGCGACTCCCCGGCCGAGGCCGCGGTCTGGACCAGGTTGTTCTCCAGGATGCTGGCCTTGGAAAACGCCCGCAACAGCGCCATGGAGATGACGGCGGCGGGAATGGAGGCGCTCACCGTCATGCCGGCGAAGAGGCCGAGGTAGGCGTTGGCCCCGGCCAGGGCCACCGAGAGCAGGATCCCCAGGATGACGGCCTTGGGGGTGAACTCGGGGAGCTTCGCCGAAGCCGGGATACGGGGTTGGTGCTTACCGGGAGCATCCATGGAGCGGGAGACCTCCTCCTGGTGGCGGGAATCGACTCTCCGTTCGCGGACCGCCTGCGGCCCGCGCGTACCATAGCCGACCCGGGGAGTCCGGGCAACCGAGGCACGGATCCGGATCGGCCCCCTCCTGGCGGCCGGCTAGGGCGTGGCCGCCGCCGCCACCCGCTTCTGGAAATCCGCGAATCCCGGATCGGTCGCCTGGAGGGTTTTGGGCGGCAGCTGGGCGATTTCCGCCTCGGCGTCCCGGATCCGGTCCTCGGTGAGGGGATGGCTGGAGAAGAATTGATCCAGGACGCCGGGTTGCGACTGGCGAAGTTCGAGCAGCTTCCGGAAGAAGGAGACCATCCCTTCCGGGTCCACCCCGGCCGCGTAACCGTACCGGATGCCCAACTGGTCGGCCTCCCGCTCGGCGTCCCGGCTGAACCGCATGATCGCCCCCCCGGCCAGGATGTTGGCCAGGATCTCCTTGTACACGGACGGATTATTGCCCAGGACCAGGGAAGCCAGAACCGCGATGCCGTACTGCTTGGAGAGATTCTCCACTCCGTGGCGGGCCAGCCCGTGGGAAACTTCGTGGGCCATGATCAGAACCAGCTCGTCATAGCGATCGGCTTTGGACACCAACCCGGAATTGACGTACACATGCCCGCCGGGAATATTGAAGGCGTTTACTTCCTTGTCGTCCACCACATGGAAGTGCCACGGCTTGGACGCTACCGGGGTGTCGTTCCGCGCCTGCAGCAGCAACATCTGGCCGATCCGGTCGACGTAGGCGTTGACGCTGGGGTCATCCAGGAGCCGCATCTCCTTGGCGATGTCCCTGGAGAGACTGTCGCCCAGCGCCCATTCCTCGTCGATGGAGATGATGCTGAAGTCCCCCTTGTTGATCCCCGTGCCCGCGCATCCCGCGGACAGGACGAGGGTGGTGACGAAGGCGATCTGGACGACCTGGCGTATGTTGGGCATGGAATCCTCCACGACATGTCGGAAATGCACCTGTCCCCGGAGGAGCCTAATCGGGAGGGCGGACCGCCGTAAAGGATTCCCTTCTCCCCCCGCGGAATGGGGCGGGAACCGGACGGCAACGGGCTGGAGCCTCCCTCCGGCACGGGCTCGAAACTGCTGGCAAGCTCAAGGGCTATCCGCATATACTTCCCGACCTATGACCAGGCAGGACCCAGCGCGGAGCCGGGCCGTGGAGCTAACCTGGGGGGCGCACCCCCTCAAGGAACGCCTTCTGGCCGGCACGCTCACATCGATGCTCATTCTGGCTCTGGCCAGCGCCGTGTTCGCGTCCGCAGGACCGGCCTGGGGCATCCTGACCGTCCTCGCCCTCGTCCTCGCCCTCAACCGTTTCTACTTTCCCAGCAGATTCGTCATCGACCGTCACGGGGTCGCCGCACGATACCTCCTCAGCCGCAAGCGTTACGAGTGGTCCTCGGTTCGCCGTTTCCTGTGGGACAAGCGGGGCGCCTACCTCTCCACCCGGGGAAGGCGCTCGTGGCTGGACGCCCACAGCGGGCTGACCGTCCTTTTCGGCTCCCATCGCACGGAGGTCCTCAACCTCATCCGCCGGCACATGGATGAGGTTTCGACTCGATGAACTGGATCAAGCACGCCTTTGCGCTCGACGAACCGAACGCCGGGCCTACGCCTGCCCAAAAACAGGTGGTGGACAAGGTGTGCGCCGAAGTCGTGAGACGGGGCCTGGCCGCCCCCGCCCTCCTCTTCCTGGAGGTCTTCCGGCCCCTGAACTACCTGGGTTCCCAGGTGATGCACTTCTTCCGTCCCATCGTGAACATCGTTCTCGACGGGGACGGGTACCGCCACTTCAGCGAGTTCCTTGAACACCGCCAGAGCGTGGACTACCTGAGGGAGCGCATCGAGGAACTGGACGACCGCGGCCGGAACCCCGAGCCCGAGGCCAGGAAACCACCGCCCAGGACGGGCCGACCCGAAACCCCTTCACCCTGAACGCATTCATGAAACAGAACATCGATCCCCAGAACATCAACATCATCCTCGCCACCGACTGCGGCAGCACCACCACCAAGGCCATCCTCATCCAGAAGGTGGACGGCCAGTTCCGCCAGACCCACCGCGGCGAGGCCCCCTCCACCGTCGAGGAGCCGTTCGCGGACGTGACGGTGGGCGTGGTCAACGCGGTGCAGGAGGTGGCCGAACTCGCCGGCCGCCCTCTCATCGCCGACGGCCACATCATCCAGCCCGCCACCGAGACCGAGGGCTGCGATATCTACATCTCGACCTCGAGTGCGGGGGGCGGGCTCCAGATGATGGTGGCCGGGGTCATCAAGGAGATGACGGCGGCCAGCGCCAAGCGGGCGGCCCTGGGGGCGGGGGCCATCGTCATGGACACCATCGCTTCCAACGACAAACGCAAACCCCACGAGCAGATCCAGCGGATTCGCGACCTCCGCCCCGACATGATGCTGCTTTCCGGGGGCACCGACGGGGGGACCCTCACCCACGTCGTGAAGATCGCCGAGCTGGTGGCGCCGGCCAAACCCCAGCCCCGGTTCGGATCCCAGTACCTCCTTCCTATCATTTTCGCCGGCAACAAGGATGCCATCCCCAAGATCCAGGAACTCTTCGGCAACGAGGAGTTCGACCTCACCATCGTCGAGAACCTGCGGCCGGTCATGGAGCGCGAGAACCTGGGCCCGGCCCGGGACGCCATCCATGACCTGTTCCTGGAACACGTCATGGCCCATGCCCCCGGCTACAACAAGCTCATGGAGTGGGCGGACGCCGACATCATGCCCACCCCGGGGGCGGTGGGAAACATCCTCCAGACCATCGCCCGCGAGCAGAAGATCAACGTGGTGGGGGTGGACATCGGCGGCGCCACCACCGACATCTTCAGCGTGTTCGACGAGACCTTCAACCGCACGGTGAGCGCCAACCTGGGGATGAGCTACTCCATCTCCAACGTGTGCGCGGAGGCGGGCATGGCCAACGTCCTGCGCTGGGTCCATCTCGACATGGACGAGCGCGACGTGCGCAACCGGGTCAAGAACAAGATGATCCGCCCCACCACCATTCCCCAGTCGCGGGAAGCCCTCATCTTCGAGCAGGCGGTGGCCCGCGAGGCGCTGCGACTTGCCTACCAGCAGCACAAGGAATTCGCGACCACGCTCAAGGGGATCCAGCAGCAGCGTTCGGTGGGCGACACCTTCAGCCAGGAACTCGGCGGCCAGTCCATCGTCAACAACATGAAGCTGGACCTGCTGGTGGCGTCGGGCGGCGTGCTCTCCCACGCCCCCCGCATGCACCAGACGGCGATGCTCCTCATCGACTCGTTCCAGCCCGAGGGGGTGACCACCCTGGCCAAGGACAGCATCTTCATGATGCCCCACCTGGGCGTGCTCGCCCAGGTCCACCCCCGGGCCGCCATGGAGGTCTTCGAGAAGGACTGCCTGGTCTACCTGGGCACGGTGGTGGCCCCCGCCGGCCACGGCAAGCCGGGCAAGCCCTGCTTCTCCTACACGGTCCAGGGCGGGGCCGGAGACGCCTCGGGTACCATCGCGTACGGGGAGATAACGCTCGTGCCCATGGGGATGGACGAGACCGCCGAGATCACGATCGAGCCCGAGAAGAGCTTCGACGCCGGGGCCGGTCCCGGGCGCAAGGTGACCCGGAAGATCCGGGGCGGGACCGTGGGCCTCATCCTGGACGGGCGGGGCCGTCCCCTCCAGCTGCCCGAGGACCCCGCCCAGTGCCGCTCCCGCATCGCGACCTGGGTGGACGCCCTCGACCTCTATCCTCAGGCGGCGCCCGCGCCCCCTCCCCCACCCCCCACGGAGGCGCCCGCCGCCGCCTCCGGCAACGGCAAGGGGGAAAAGGGGCACGCCTACACCCCGGGGCTCAAGGTCACGGCCCGGGACAGCATCCGCATCCGCCGCATCCTTCCCATTCCCGGCACGGTCAAGGCCGCGAAAGGCGACACCGTGGAGGCCCGTCAGGTGGTGGCGGAGACCCACATGCCGGGCGAGGTCATCCCCATCAACCTCTCCAACCTTCTCTCCATGCCCCCCGCCGACGTCCCCGAGGTCCTGCTCGTGAAGGTAGGGGACATGGTGAAGCCCGGCGACGTCATCGCCCGCACCAAGGGCATCTTCGGGATGTTCAAGAGCGAGTACAAGACCAAGGACGGGGGCTTGGTCGAGACGATCTCCAACATCACCGGGCAGGTGATCCTCCGCGGGGCCCCGCATCCCGTCAACGTGCTCGCCTTCCTGCCGGGAACGGTAGTAGAGGTGATCGAGGGGCAGGGCATCGTCATCGAGTCCGACGTCACCTACGTGCAGGGGATCTTCGGGATCGGGGGCGAGGCGTTCGGAAAGATCCGCATGGCCTGCCCGTCCCCCAAGGAGACGGTCAAGGCCAAGCACATCCTCCCCGACATGAAGAACTGCGTGATCGTGGGCGGGGCGCGCATGACCGCGGAAGCGGTGAAGAAAGCGGTCAAGATCGGCGCCGCCGGGATCGTCTCCGGAGGCATCGACGACCAGGACCTGAAGGAGTTCCTGGGCTACGACCTGGGGGTGGCGATCACCGGATCCGAGCGGCTGGGACTCACCGTGATCATCACCGAGGGGTTCGGCGACATCGCCATGGCCGACCGCACCTGGAACCTCCTGAAGCTGCGGGAAGGCGCCGACGCCTCGATCAACGGGGCCACCCAGATCCGGGCCGGGGTGATGCGCCCCATGGTGGTCATCCCCATGGACGAGAGGGTGGCGGCGCTGGCCCGGAGCGACCGGGTGGCGGGGGTGCTCGACATCGGCTATCCGGTCCGGGTCATCCGCGATCCCTATTTCGGACTGATCGGCAAGGTACACCGCCTGCCTCCGGAGCCGCGCGTGCTGGAGTCGGGTTCCAAGACGCGCGTCCTGGAGGTCGCGCTGGATTCCGGGGAACCGATCACCATCCCCCGGGCCAACGTCGAGTTGATCGAAGAATAAGGGGAAGCCATGAAACTGTCCCTCGCGATACTCGTGCTCTTGACCGTTGCGTGGACGCCCGTCGTCCTCGCCCAGGCCCCGCCTCCAGAGCAGGCAGCCGGGATCGCTCCGGCCCCGGAGCCGCCGACCGGCCTCACCGCCCAGGACCACGGCTGGGACGACGGCACCAAGGTGGACCTCTCGTGGACCGCCCCCGCCGTGGCCCCGGTCCGGATCAAGAAGTACAACATCTACGCCGGGGAATCGGCCGAGGGCGAGTTCTCCCCCGCCGGCGAGGCAGAACACGGTGCCACCCACGCCGTGGTCGAGAAGCTCGTGCGCGGCAAACCCTACTTCTTCCGGGTCACCGCGGTGGACACCGCCGGGGCCGAGTCGCCGCCGGCCGTGACCACCGCCGCCGTCGTCCCCACCCGCCAGTGGTTCGACGGCGACCGCTTCTACCTGTTCATCGTGATCTTCATCTTCTGCGGCTCGGTCATCTACTGGATCTACCACGCACGGGCCGGACGCGAGGTCAAGGTCCGGAAGATCGCGGGGCTGGAGGCGGTGGACGAGGCCGTGGGACGGGCCACCGAGATGGGACGGTCCTGTCTCTTCATCGCCGGCATCCAGGACATGAACGACATCCAGACCATCGCCGGACTCAGCATTCTGTCCCGGGTGTCCAAGGTGGCGGCCGAGTTCGACGCCAAGGTCGAGGTCCCCACCAGCCGCTCCCTGGTCATGACCGCGGCCCGGGAGACGGTGCAGGCCGCCTACCTCTCGGCGGGGCGGCCCGAAGCCTACAACCAGGATCTCATCTACTACGTCACCGACGAGCAGTTCGGGTTCGTGGCCTACATCCAGGGGATGATGTCCCGGGAAAAGCCGGCTGCCTGCTTCTACATGGGTGCCTTCTTCGCCGAGTCGCTGATCCTGGCCGAGATGGGCAACACCATCGGCGCCATCCAGGTCGCGGGCACGGCCATGCCCGCCCAGCTCCCCTTCTTCGTGGCCGCCTGCGACTACACCCTCATCGGCGAGGAGTTCTTCGCCGCCTCCGCCTACCTCTCGGGCGAACCCGACCAGCTGGGGAGCCTCAAGGGGCAGGACGTGGGGAAGATCATCGTGGCCGTGGGCATCGTGATCGGCGTGATCCTCGCCACCCTGGCCAACATCCTCGGCCCCCAGTCCGGGATGGGAGAGAGCCTCCAGCATGCCGTCGACTTTCTCCGCAACCAGGTCCTGACGTAGGAGCGAGAGCCCATGAAACGAAACATTCCGCTTCTCATCACGTTTTTGGGCGGTTTCGTCCTGATCATCGCCTACTTCATTCCCGCCACCCAGGGGTGGGGAGAAACGGCGGCGATCTGGTTCGACATCCTGGCCGCCATCGCCTTCATCCTGGGCGGGGGCAACCTGCTCCGCATCCATCTCAAGAAGGTGTCGGACCGCAAGCAAGGGTGGGCCTACTCCGCCATCACCGTGGCCGCCTTCCTGTTGACGCTGATCGTGGGCGTCCTGAAGGTGGGCGTCCATCCCAGCCCCGACTTCCCCGACGTGGCCTGGTCGGGCAACTACCGCGAGATAGGAAGCGCCTTCTGGTGGCTGTACGAGTACGCGTTCAAGCCGCTGACCGCCACCATGTTCGCCATGCTCGCCTTCTACATCGCCTCCGCCGCCTTTCGTGCGTTCCGGGCCAAGAACTTCGAGGCCATCCTCCTTCTGGGGACGGCCTTCATCATCCTCCTGGGACGGACGTTCGCCGGAGTGTTCCTCACGAGCTGGATTCCCGACTCGCTGAGCGCGCTTCGCATCGAGAACATGACCATCTACATCATGAGCGTCTTCAACACCGCGGGTAACCGGGCGATCATGATCGGGATCGCCCTCGGGGTCGCATCCACCTCACTCAAGGTGCTGCTCGGTGTCGACCGGTCTTACCTCGGATCGGGGGAGGATTGATCATGTACGAGTTCCTGAAGAACCTCGACAAGCGCTGGATCTTCCTTCTCATGTTCCTGGCGGTGGCGGTGCCCATCTACTACATCGGGAAGACGGGGAAGACCTTCCCCGAAGTGCCCACCGTTCTCTCCGAGAACGTCTTCAACGAGATCGAGAATCTCCACGAGGGTGATCCCGTACTCCTCTCCTTCGATTTCGATCCCGCCAGCGAGGGCGAGCTGGGCCCCATGGCCACCGCCTTCACCCTCCACTGCTGCAAGAAGAAGCTCAAGATGTACTACATGGCCCTGTGGCCGGTCGGGCCGCAGATGATCGACAACGTCATCCAGAAGGTGATCAGGTCCGATTTCCCCGACATGGTGTACGGCCGGGACTACTGCAACCTGGGATTCAAGCCCGGCAACGAGGGCGTGATCAAGGTCATCGTGACCGATCTCCGGGAGCTGTACACCACCGACGACGCGGGCACGGCCATCGACGCCGTCCCCATGATGAAGGGAATCCACAGCGTCCGGGACTTCGACCTCGTCATCAACGTGAGCGCGGGATACCCCGGGACCAAGGAGTGGGTGCAGTACGCGGTGACCCCCTACCCCGACCAGATCCGGCTGGTGGCGGGATGCACCGGGGTCCAGGCCCCCCTCCTCTATCCCTACATCCCCGAGCAGCTACCCGGGCTCTTGGGCGCCATCAAGGGGGCGGCCGAATACGAGAAGCTGGTCGTCGACAAGTACGGCGGACCCCATCCCGATCCCAAGTACCTTGAAGCCCTGCGGAGAATGGGTCCCCAGCTCGTGGCCCACCTTCTCATCATCCTCTTCATCGTGATCGCCAACCTCATCTACTTCACGGAGCGGCGGAGGGAGGTCCACTCATGAAACGCGAGACCATCATCTGGTCCGTCATCCTGATCGCAGCCGTCGTGTGGGTGGTGGGGCGGGCCGCCTTCACCGAGAAGGGGATGGGCAAGGCCTACGTCCACGCGGTCCAGATCAACCCCGACGACCCGAATCCCGACCACCGCTGGATGCAGTACGAGGACGCCCTTCCCCGTGACTACGCGCGGGCGCAGGCGGCGAACCCCGACCAGACCGAGTACCGTCTCAGCCTCCAGCGGACGATCGGGATCTGGGTGGCCGCCCTCTTCACCCTGTTCATCTTCTCGTTCCTGTACAAGGACAACCCCTTCTACAAGATCGCGGAGGGGGTGGTGGTGGGGGTCTCCGCCGCCTACTGGATGGTGGTGGGGTTCCAGACCACCATCATCCCCAACCTGTTCGGGAAGCTGTCCCCGGGGTGGATCAAGAGCTGGGCCATGCCCGGCCTGGAGGGGCGGCAGGAGATCGTCTACATCTTCCCCCTCATCCTGGGGATCATGCTCCTGTGGCGTCTTTCCCCCAAGGGGGGCTGGATCAGCCGCTGGCCCCTGGCCTTCATCATCGGGACCACCGCCGGCATCCGGCTTCTGGGCTTCCTCCACGCCGACTTCCTGAGCCAGATCCGGAACACGGTGGTGACCGTGTTCGCCCTGGACAGCCATGGGGCCTTCGACTTCTGGCCGTCGTTGCGGATGCTCGTCGTGGTGGTCGGCGTCCTCTGCGGGCTCGTCTACTTCTTCTTCTCCATCGAGCACAAGGGCTTCGTGGGGAAGACGGCCCACGTGGGGATCTGGTTCCTCATGATCACCTTCGGCGCCGCCTTCGGCTACACGGTGATGGGACGTATCGCGCTCTTGGCCATCCGCCTCGAGTTCCTGATGGACGATTGGCTGTGGCTGATCGATCCCACGTTGAAGCGGCACGGGCTCGGATAGCCCGCCTCGGCTCCCTGACCGGCCCGGCCGGGACCTTCCGGCCGGGCTCAGCCTCCTTCGTCCGCCGGCGGGGAGCTGTCGCCGGCCAGCCAGCCTCCGATCTGCTCGGAGAGGCGGGTTCCCACCACCTCTTCCTCGCCGATCACGGCGTGCGCCCCTGCGGTCTCGAACTCCACCTTGTGGATCTGGTAGCGGGAGCGGACGGCCACCCGGGCTCCCGGGGCCAAGCGCCGAACGTGTTCGAGCACGGTCATGGCCGCGGAGCGCGCAGGGAGGGTGATGACCACGACCCGGGCCCCGGCCACCCCGGCGTGCTCCAGCACCTCCAGCTGAGCGGCGTCGCCGGTATGCCCGGCCAGACCCATGCCCTCGGCTGCCCGGACGCCGGCCGGGTTGATGTCCAGGACCAGCACGGACCAGGGCGCGTTGGCCAGGGCCCTGCCTACCGCTTGTCCGGCCGGTCCGAAGCCCACGATGATCACGTCGGGCCGAAGCGGCGGGGCGCCGCCGGCCGGCGGCCGGGTCCCTCTCCCGGACTCCCGCCTCCGGAGTGCGCGCTCCAGGCGGCTCGCGGCCCGGGGGGCGAGCAGAACCAGGTAGGGGGTGAGGAGCAGGGTGAGGATGGCACTGGAGACCACGGCCCGGTAGAGATCCTCGCCGATCACCGTCCCCCGTCCCGCGTTCCCCAGGACAAAGGCGAACTCCCCGACCTGGGCCACGCAGAGCCCGGTGGCCAGAGCCACCCCGGAGGGTTGGCCGACCAGCCGCAGGATGACCCAGGCGATCAGGGTCTTGCCGACCAGGATGAGAGCGGCCACCAGGATCACCAGTCCCGCGTGGTGCGCGATCCAGACCGGGTCGGCCACCATGCCCACCGCGCCGAAGAAGAGGGTGAGAAGCACGACGCGCAGGGAGGAGACGTCGGCCCGGACCTGGGTGGCAAACCGGGAGCCTCCCAGGAACATGCCGGCCAGGAAAGCGCCCAGGGCGGGCGAGATGCCGGCGGCGTGGGCGCCCCAGGCCGAACCGAGCCCCACCACCACCGCCACCAGCACCGGGAGATCGCGGTGCTTCTCGGTGAAGACCGGTTCCAGAACGACCACCAGGACGCGGTTCACCAGCAGGTACAGGCCGCCCACGAAGAGCACCGCCCCCAGGAGCAGACGGCCCAGCCCCGGCACCGCGTCGGCCAGCGCCCCCTCTCCGGCCAACATCGTCATGAGCACGGCCAGGGGGACCACCGCCATGTCCTGGACCAGGAGCACGGCCACCGCGTTCCGGCCGTGGAGGCTGTCCACCTCGGCGCGCTCGTGCAGCACCCGGAGCACCGCGGCGGTGCTGCTCAGGCCGAGCATGGCTCCCAGGGCGATCGCTTCCCGGATCCCCACCCCGAAGGCCAGGGCGGCCGCGCTCACCGCTCCCCCGGTGGCCAGGATCTGGAGCACCCCGCCGGCCAGGAGCTTCCCCCCGAACCGGCGTACCCGGCTCCAGGAGAACTCCAGGCCCAGGCTGAACAGGAGCAGGGCGGCGCCGAGTTCGGCCATGGTCTCGATGTCGCCCTCGGCCCGCACCACCCGCAGGCTCCCCGGGCCGCCCAGGATCATGCCGGCCAGGAGATACCCGACCAGCGGACTCTGACGCAGGCGGGACAGAACGGCCCCCGCCACCAGGCAGGATCCCAGCAGGATCACCAGCTCGAGAAGGAAATGCCAGGACTCCATGCCCCGCATCTTGCCCGAGCCGCGGCTCCGGTGTCGAGCCGTACGGGAACGCCTCGTCGCCGGTTGCCGCTTGCGGTAGGATGAACGGAGCCCGCCGGCCGCGGCGGGAACGTCTCTTTTCTTCCACCGGAGGTCTTCCACTCATGGCGTCCAACCCCCTGCTCCAGATCAAGGAACTCGGTCAGAGCATCTGGCTCGACAACCTCACCCGCAGCATGCTGCGCGAGGGCCGGCTGGCCAAACTGGTGGCGGAGGACGGGCTGGCCGGCGTCACCTCCAACCCGGCCATCTTCAACAAGGCCATGACCCGGGGGAGCGACTACGACGACCAGCTCCGCGCCCTGGCCGAGGAGGGCCGCACCGCCGGGGAGATCTTCGAGACCATGGCCGTGGACGACATCCAGGGTGCCTGCGACGTGCTGCGGCCGGTCTTCGACGCCGCCAACGGCACCGACGGGTTCGTAAGCCTCGAGGTCTCGCCCCACCTGGCCCGGGACGCGGCCGGCACCGTGGGCGAGGCGCGCCGGCTGTGGAAGCGGGTCGAGCGCCCCAACGCCTTCATCAAGATCCCGGGGACCCCGGAGGGGATCCCCGCCGTCGAGCAGTGTCTGACCGAGGGGATCAACGTCAACATCACCCTCCTCTTCTCGCTGACGGCCTACCAGGACGTCATGGACGCCCACCTGCGGGCCCTGGAGGCCCGGATGGAGCGGCAGGAACCCCTGGCCACCGTGGCCTCGGTGGCCAGCTTCTTCCTGAGCCGGATCGACACCAAGGTGGACAAGCGGCTGGACGCCATGAAGGAGTCCGGCATGCACCCCGCGGAGGCGGCCTCCCTCCGGGGCAAGGCGGCCATCGCCAGCGCGCGCATCGCCTACCAGATGTGGAGGAAGACCTACTCCGGCCCGCGGTGGGAAGCGCTCCTGGACGCGGGGGCCCGCTTCCAGAAGCCCCTGTGGGCCAGTACCTCCACCAAGGACCCCGCCTACTCCGACGTGCTCTACGTGGAGACCCTGATCGGCCCCCACACCGTCAACACCCTACCCGACGAGACGGTGGATGCGTTCCGCGACCACGGCCGGGCCGCCCTCACCCTGGTAGACGACCTGGACGAGCAGCACCGCGTCCTGGAGGAGCTGGACCGGATCGGCATCTCCATGAAGCAGGTGACCGACGAGCTGGTGGAGGAAGGGGTGAAGAAGTTCTCGGACCCCTTCGACGCCCTGATCCAGGACCTGGAAACCAAGCGGAAGTCCCTGGCCCCCTCCAAGACCTGATCACCCAGGGCCCGATCCCCACGTCCGGGCCGCGGCGGTGGGGTGCCGCCGCGGCCCGTGGACTTGCCCGCAGGTCGGGTACGTGGTGGGGTCCGGATCGACCGGACCGCTTCGGTCAGGGTCGATCCTCCGGGAGAACCGCGGGGGGAACCTCCGCGTCGGCAGCCCCGGAAGCAGGCTCCCCGGGGGGTGCGGTCTGGGTGAGTTCCGGCTCCGTCGGCGAGAGACTCGTCTCGAACTCCGAAGCCAGGTCCGCCAGATCGACCGGCTCCAGCCCCGGGCTCTCCCGAAGCGCTTGCACCCGCTCCAGGTTGGCCATGAGCTTGCCGTTGGTGTCGTCCCCGGCCAGGCCGGCCCGGAAGGCGTCGGCGGCCTCGGTGTAGTGGCCCGTCCGTTCCAGGGCGATCCCCAGGTTGTTCTGGAACACCGGCTCGGCGGAGACCAGCCGGGTGGCCCGGGCCAGAGGCGGCAGCGCCTCCTGGAAACGCCCGGCCTCGATGAGCAGCAGCCCCATGTTGTTCATGGCCCACACGTCCCCGGAGTCCCGCTCCACCGCCTCCCGGTAGGCCCGGAGCGCGTTCTCCGTCCGTCCCAGGTTGTGATAGACGCGGCCCAGGAGCCGGTGCGCCTCGCCGCTCTCCGGATGCCCGGACACCGCCTCCTCGATCACCGGCAGCGCCTCGCCCGGCCGGTTCTCGTCCAGGAGGACCCGGGTCAGGTTGTTGCGGCTCTTCAGGTGGGACGGGTCGAGGGTCAGCGCGGTACGGAACCCCGTCTTCGCGTCATCCAGGTTCCCCGCCTTCCAGGCCGAGAGCCCGTACATGTAGTGGCCCCAGGCGTTGCCGGGATGCTCCCCGGTGTAGACGGTGAAGAGATCGAGCGCCTCCTGGTAGCGCCCCGCCCGGTACTCCTGCTCGCCTTCCTGGTAGGAGACGTTGCTGGTCCGCATGAGGGGGGACCCCGAGGCCTCTCCGGGAACGGTGTCCGCCGCGGCCGGGACGACGGTGGCCGGAAACTCCTGCACCGGTAGCGGGCTCTCCGGAGCACGCGCCGCCGTGGCCGGGGTCGATTTCTCGCCGCCGCCTCCCAACACACCACTCATGAACAGCCCGATGGCCACCAGGCCCACCAGGCTCCCCCCGAACACGATCGCTCCCCTCAAGAAGCGACCCTCTCGCTTTCGATACTCCGGATACATCTTGCTTCTCCTTGCTTCGGTCCGTGGTGTCACGCGCCTCGTCGGGCGCACCACGACCTAGGGCAAGAAGGCTGCCAATTCCGGAGGGTCTAGAGTATTTCCCGCAAATCCCCACAAATAGTCCAGTTAAACCACCGTCAGGAGCCCGCCCCGTACCCCAGCCACCCCCCCGGAGGTGTCCCCCCGTCCCCCTGCACGTGACCCCCCGGACACAAGAAGCCCCCCTCAGGTCGAGAGGGCCCTCCGCATGCGACCGAGGGAGACCGGGGGGGCTGGCGACATCCGCAGCACGCGTGAACATCCGGATCCAGCAGGGAGCCCTTGCGAGGACGTTGCCAGCCTCCCCGGTCTCCCTCGGCCCCCCCACGGCAAAGCCCCCCCGAGATCTAAGAAGGCTTCTTGATGTGATGCCGGCGCATGACCTTGAGGAGGCTCGAGTGATCCGCCAGCCCGAGCTCGGAAGCGGTCCTGGTGATCTGCCAGTCGTTCCGCTCCAGGGCGGCGAGCACGATGTGCCGTTCCGCCTCCGCCTTCTGGTCCTTCAGCGTGCGCGGCTCGTCCCCCAGCGGCATCCAGCGGGATCCGCCGGCGATCTCCGGAGGGATGCTGTCCGCGGTCAGCTCCGGGCCGTCGGTGGCGATGATCATGCGTTCCACCGTGTTCCGCAGTTCCCGGACGTTGTTCCGCTCCCAGGTCCGGGCGGCCAGCCGGCGGTGCACCTCGGGGTCCACGCCCTTGGGGCGCACCCCGAACCGGCTGCAGATGGACTCCACGAAATGGTCCACCAGGACGGGCACGTCGGCCAGCCGCTCCCGCAGCGGAGGCACCACCAGGGGATGCACGTTGATGCGATAGAGCAGGTCCTGCCGGAACCGCCCCTGGGCTACTTCCTCTTCCAGGTTGCGGTTGGTGGCGGCCAGGACCCGGGTGGCGACCCGGATGGTCTTGGTGCCCCCGATCCGGGTGATCTGGTTCCCCTCCAGCACGCGCAGGAGCTTGGACTGGATCGGGAGCGGGAGCTCCCCGACCTCGTCCAGGAGCAGGGTCCCCTCGCTGGCGGATTCGAAGGCGCCCTTGCGCATGCGGGCGGCCCCGGTGAACGCCCCCGCCTCGTGGCCGAAGAGTTCGCTCTCCACCAGGTTCTCGGGGAGGGCGGCGCAGTTGATGGCCAGGAACTCCCCCCGGGTGCGGCCGCTCATGGCGTGGATCCCGCGGGCCACCAGCTCCTTACCGCTCCCGCTCTCGCCCAGGATCAGGACCGGACTGGGGATGGGAGCCACCCGGCCCATCTCCTGGCGGAGACGCTTCATGGGGGCGCTCTCCCCCACCATGCGGCTCTCCTCGTCCAGCCGCTCGCGGAGATCCTTCACCTCGGTGAGGAGGCGCCGGCGCTCCAGCGCGTTCTCGATCTCCTGCACCACCTTCTCCATCGACTCCGCCTTGTCGACAAAGCTGTAGGCCCCCAGCTTGACGGCCCGCACGCAGCGGTCGTAGTTGCCGGTCCCGGTGTAGACGATGACGGGGACCCGGGCCTTCCGCTTGGCCAGTTCCTGGAGCACCTCGAACCCGTCCAGGCCGGGCATCTCCAGGTCCAGGAGCATGCAGTCCACCGCCTCCCGGTCCAGGAGCTTGAGGCCGGCCTCGCCGCTCTCGGCGGTCAGGGTCTCGTGCCCGCCCAGGCGCTTGAGATCGTAGGCGTACTGCTCCCGCATGGACGCCACGTCGTCGACGATGAGAATCACGCTCATGGTTCCGTTCCCGCCGCTGTGTCCGCGGCCGCGAATTTCAGGATGAACCGGGTCCCCTCGCCGGGCCGGCTCCGGACCTGGATCGAGCCTTCGCAGTCCGCGACCATGCGGCGCACGATGGACAGGCCCAACCCCGATCCCCGCTCCTTGGTGGTGAAGAAATCGTTGAACACCCGGCCCAGACGGTCCTCGGGAATGCCGGGACCGTTGTCGACCACGGCCAGGGTAACCGCGTCGTCCCCGGGATTCCACCCGGTTTCGAGTTCGATCCGGCCCCGCCCGTTTTCGAAGGCCTCCTGGGCGTTGGTGACCAGGTTGTCGATGATGCGGCGCAAGGCGACGGGATCGGCCAGGACCGCGGGCAGCTCCTCGGTCAGGCGCAGCACCATCTCAAGCCCGGGCTCGCCGGACCGGCCTGCCGCCTCCTCCCGGACCATGGCGTTCAGGTTGCAGCGCTGGCGCGGGTTCTGGCGGTAGAGCCGGGCGTAGTTCTCGGCCAGGGCCTCCAGGTAGCCGACGCCGGAATTGAGCGCGTCCCAGCGCTCGTTCCAGACCGGGGTCAGGCGTTGCGGCTCGTCCCGCGCCACCTGGCCCAGGTGGCGGATCACGTTCCGGATGGGGATGAGCCCGTTGCGGACGTCGTGGTTCACCTGCCGGGCGAGTTCGCCCAGGATCGCCCGCCGCTCGGCGTCGCGGAGCTTGCGGGAACTCGCGCGCAAGCGGGCCATCATTGCGGCCAGGAACCGGGACAGGTCCCCGATCTCGTCCGCCCGGTCGCTCCGGAAGTCCGCGTCCAGGCGATCCAGATCGACCTGGGTGGTGGTCTCGGCCAGATGGACCAGGGGACGGCTGATCCGGCTGGACACCCACAGGGAGAGGATGAGGCTGCCGACCACGGTGGCGGCCAGCGCGGCCAGGAGCCAGAGATCCAGGCTGTGGAGGATGTCCCGGAGCTGGCGCAGGGAGTAGCTTCCCACCAGGGTCGCGGGCTGGATGCGTTCGCCCCGCGTTGCGCCGGGCAGCACCATGGGCAGGGACTCGGTGCGGGTCAGGACCTGCTCGGAAGGGAACACGGTCTGCCAGTCCCGGTCCGGATCGTCGATGCCGCGCGCCAGCAGCGCCTCCAGGGTGTCCGAAGTGGACACCACGAAGCCGGGCCCGATCAGGCTTACCGCGAAATTGGCGTCCCGGGTGAGCTGGGTCAGGAATTCCCGGTCCGCCCGGATCCCCCCGATCAGGTAGAACTTCCGGCCGGCCAGGTTCAGGGAATCGATGCGGGCCAGGGCCAGGATCCCCCCCTTGGGTTCCCGGAACCGGGCCAGGGCCGCTCCCGGTTCCCGGGCCAGGAGCTTGGGGAGCAGCGGGTCCCCCCGGCCGTACTCGTTCCGGAACTGACCCGAACTGAGGATGTGGCCGTCCTGTCCCCGGATCTCCAGGACCGAGAGACCCAGGAGGTTCATGATGCTTCCCGCGTAGTCCAGCACGTAGGACGGATCCGTGGAGATGCCTTCCACCGCGCCCAGCCGGAACCGGTTGTCGTTCTCGATCTGGGCCCGGAGGTTCTCCAGCCGCGCTCCCAGGTGCCGGTTCCAGCCCTCCAGGTCCTCCCGGAGCACCGCGGCCTGGTCGTCGACGCGGCGGGTGTGTTCCTCGGTGAGCCGGCCAGCCATCTCCTGCCGGGTGATCCAGGCCAGGACGAGGAGCGGCGCCCAGACCAGGATCATGGACGAGGCCACGATGCGGGACCGAAAACTCACGGCACCGTCCCCGTCCGGTCCCAGCCCGCCTCGTTCAGAACCGGCACGCCGTCCCAGTCGAGGGCAACCCCCCGCACGCCGCTGTTGGCCACCAGGTGGCTGCGCGACACCAGGAGGGGGAGCACGTTGGCCGGATCGCCGGCCCAGGGAACCCAACTGCGGAGGCCGGCCAGGTCCAGGCACGGATCCGGATAGGCGCGTCGCACGGAGATCACGTAGGCCCAGTCGGCGGCGGGGGCGATCGAGGTGAGAAGACCGCTCCACGTCTCGGGGACGGCCACCGGCATCCCGCCCGCGCCCAGGCAGGGAACGGTGACGTCCCTCCCGTCCTGTTCACCGGCTTCCAGGGCCACCAGGCGGGACGCGATGCGGCCCGCGTCCTCGTCGCCTTCCCAGTAGAGGATCCGGGGGTCGCCGGCGCTTCCTCCCTTGCCGCTCCCCAGCTTGTGGTCCGAGGGAAAGCAGGGGGCCTCCCGGTCGGGATCGAAGGCGAAGGACCGGACCGGCCGGGAATCGATCCCGACCACCTTCCCGGCCAGCTCGTCGCGAAGAAGCGAGAGCATCCGCTCCATGTCCGGCGGGGGATCGGCGGGGCAGCGGAACCGGGAGGAGAGGAGCAGGTAGAGACGGCTCCAGGGGAGCGGGGCCACCGTTACTCCGGGCAGGTTTTCCGCGTACTCCAGGACGTCGCGATCGTCCACCACCACCAGATCCACCCCCCCGCTCAGAAGGTCCCGCGGATCCGTGCCGGGCCGGCCCAGGACGCACAGCACGGAGAGACCGGGCTCGGGGTGGAACCGGTTGGGAACGGCACAGAGCCGGCCGGGGGCGTGCTCCGGCGCCCAGGCGTAGGAGCCGCTCCCCAGGGGGGGCTCCCCCTCGCTTCCGGGGCGCGTCACGGCCAGCTCCGGGTGGGCGAAGAGCAGGGGTTCCTCCCCCAGGGGCAGGGACAGGGCGACCCACAAGCGGTCGTCTCCGGCCGTGCGGACCGAATCCGGCCGCACCCACGACCACGGCGGACGCCGGGGTCCGGACTTGACGGCCAGCACCCCGGCCCAGGCCGCGCGCACGTCGGCGGCGGTGAGGTGGCTTCCGTCGGAGAACCGGGCGTTCTTCCGGAGCCGGAACTCCCAGACGCGGCCCCCGTCGTGGCCCTCCCAGGACCGGGCCAGCCCGGGCCGGAGACGGCCGCGGCAGTCCACCCGGACCAGGGTCTCGTAGATCTGGCGGAAGAGCAGCCGCTCGGATTCATTGGCGGCCACCGGAGCGTGCCTGGGCTGGAGCGGCTCGTTGCAGCCGATGGTCAGGGTATCCCCGGCCACGTTGTCCCCGGCAAAGAGACGGCACTCCGCGGCGCCAGGGGCGCCTCCCCCCGGCTCCATGGAGGGCGCCGGGCCGGGGCGGCAACCCTGAACGGCCGCGAGCAGGAAACAGACGAGGGCCGATCGTGGACCAGCGTTCATACCCCTCCAGTCCGGGAGTTCCCGGGCAGGCGCGTGGTCGAGCCCGCACGAAAGGGTAACCCAACCTGGCGGCCGGGGTCAGTCTACTCCGGTGGGATTGTGGGCAGGGGAAAAAAGCGGCGTTGAAGGCCGCCCCGGCCCGAGAGACGATCGCGCATCGCCAGGGGGTGGGGGTCGAGCGCCTCTCCAGGGGTGGGACGGGACCGGCCTTCAACGCACATCGTTCGGATCTCGAGCGCTCCGGAAAGCGAAGCAAACGGCTTGGTCTTCAAGTGGCTTCTCCCGGTTGTTGCTCGAGGATCCAGAGCTCCCGCGCCGTTACGGCTCCCTTGGGTGTAACGCGGTGATGCACAAGGGCGCGGGAGCTCCAAACTCGATAGTTGTTCCTGGAATGCCGGGCCGCCCGCACCGGAGGGCGGCCCGGCGGTTTCCGGATCAAGTCCCCGAACCGCTCCGGGACTCCTTGGAATCCGTCGATTTCGTGCCCTCCTGCGGCTGGGCCGCGTCCGGCGACGGCGTCGCGGATTCCCCCTCCAGCTGGTCCGACGGCGCAGCGGGAGCGCTCTCGTCGACGGACGTCGCGGGAGCATCCCCTACGGCCGGGGCCGCCTCTTCCGTGCTCGGAGCCGGTTCTGCATACCCGTCGGCCTCGGTGGCAGTCTGGGTCTGGGCAGCCGACTCGTTCCGGACACCGACCTGGCCTTCGTCACCGGCCGCCGATTCCTTGGATCCACATCCGCCGACCGCTCCGAGCAGCAACAGCAACCCGGCGAGGCCGAGGACGGGAAGTGGAGACCCCAGGAACGTGGCCGAAGCTCTCCGGCGTGACAGTTCGTGCATGCTTTCCTCCGGGGCCCTGGTGCCTTCCGATCGTCGGGCCCGTTGGGATCCTGGGTATTGCAACGATGCTGCCAAACTGCGCTCCGCCGTCATTTTGTTGTTAACCTATTTTTCTACATGATGTTACGGACTGTGTCCCGCCCCCGCGCCGGGGGCCGGACCGGCCCTGGTGTCTGGCCCGACACGCCCGGAAGTGGATGGCTGGACACATGGCTCGCCCCCCCGGGGGGATCCCTCCGCTTCCCCCCTGCCCGGCCCGCCGCCGGCCTGTAGACTCCGGCCATCGGTTCCCCGAAAGGAGCGTTCCCGTGAAACGAACCCTGTTCCGCGCCGGCCTCGTGGTCCTGGTCCTGATCGCCCTGGGGACGGCCGCGGCCCTGGCCCTTGGCACCCGGCTGGTGAAAAAGGGGGTCGCGTACGGTTCCCAGCAGGCCACCGGACTCCAGGCCCAGGTGGGTGGGGTGGGCCTGGGCCTCCTCTCCGGCCGGCTCGGGGTGAGCGGGCTGGATCTGGCGAACCCGGAGGGTTTCGACGGGGACTTCCTCCGGCTCGGGAACCTCACCGTCCAGGTGTCCCTCCCCTCCCTGCGGGACCCGGTGGTCGAGGTGCCGGAGCTGACCCTGGACGTGCTGGAGATCCAGCTCCTGCAGCAGGGCGGGAAATCGAACTACCGGCCGGTCCTGGACGGCCTCAAGCGTTCCGGAGGGAAGCAGGATAAGCACGCCAAGGCCTTCGTCATCCGGCGGCTGGTGATCCGGGACGTCTCGGCCAAGGTCGAGGTGACCCTGCCCGGTGGAAAGACCGTCCAGGGGAAGGTGGAGATCCCGGAAATCGTACTGGAGAACGTCGGCTCGGAGTCCCACGGGATCCCGGTGACCGAGGTGAGCCGCCGGCTCCTGGCCGCGGTGCTGGAGGCGGTGGCCCGGAAGGGCGGATCCCTGCCCGGCGGCCTGGGCGGGGATCTTCTGGCCGGTCTCCGGAGCGCCAGCCTTCGCGACCTGGGCTGGAAGACGGTGGGCGACGTGACCGGTATGAACGGCCAGAGCCTCTCCGAGAAGGCCAAGGAGACCCTGGAGTCCGGGGTCAAGAAGCTCCTGAAGCCCTGACCACCGCCGCCCGCCCGGAACCCCGCGACCGAACGGGGCGGGCCCGGAGAAGGCGGGTCAGGGGGGCGAGGACAGCCCGGCCGGTTCCCGCGGCCCGCGGCGCACCAGGGCCAGCCATTGGCGCATCCGCTCCTGGCCCTTCCCCTCCAGCTGGACCATGACCGCGTCCCCCAGCCGGGTCACGGTGGCCTGGTCGTCGAAGGGGAGGTCCTTGTACATGGGGCCCCCGGCGAAGTGGCATCCCGCGCACTGGTCGCGCAGGACCGGCACGATGGCCACCGTGAAAGCGCTGTCCGGGCTCATCCCGGAGATGTCCGGAGGATCGTAGCCGCAGCCCGGGGCTCCGGAAGCCAGGATCGCGACCACGCCGAGAACGGGGAGAACCGCCCACCAGGGCCGCCCCGGCGCCGTTTCATCCCCTCTCTTGCGCCCGGGACCCGGGAGGGTAGACTCTCCGGAGGTCGGACCGCGGCGGCCCCTGGCGGGCCCGGAAAGGGAGGCTGGGATCATGGTCTACGAGCATATCGCTCTGGAGCGGGTGGGCGGAACCGCGATTCTGCGCTTCGCTTCGGGGAAGGTGAACGCCATCACCCCCGCCTTCCTCGGCGAGTGCGACCACGCTCTCCAGGCCTGCCGCCAGGACGACGCGGTTCGTGGCCTGGTCCTCACCGGCGGGGACTCCCGTTTCTTCTCCTTCGGTCTGGACGTGCGGTTCCTGCTCCGGCTCTCACGTGACGAGATGGCCATCTTCCTCAAGAACCTGAACAACCTCCTGCGGCGGCTCTACCACTTCCCCAAGCCGGTGGTGGCGGCGGTGAACGGCCACGCCATGGCCGGAGGACTGCTCCTGGCCGCGACCGCGGACTACCGGATCGGGGTCGAGGGGGACTTCTCCATCGGCCTCTCGGAGGTGAAGCTGGAGATCGCGGCCCCGGCCGCCTCGCTCCGGCTGCTGGCCCGGCAGACCGGCGCCGCCCTGGCCCGGGAACTGGCGCTGACCGGCGTCATCCTGAGTCCCCAGGAAGCCCGGGATCGCGGCCTGTGGCACGAACTCGTCCCCGCCAAGCGCCTGCAGGCCCGGGCCCTGGAGAAGGCGGCCGAGCTCGCCCCGCTTCCCCGGAACGGAATCGCCCTCAACAAGCACTTCCTGGGCTCCGGGGTTTTCGACGTGGGGAACGAGCAGGCGCGCCACGAGGACGAGGCGTGGCTCGATGCCTGGTTCGCCCAGGGCGCGCAGGAACGGCTGAAGGCGCTGGTGGAGTCGCGATGAGGCGCCCAGGGACGGCGCGCCGGCGGGGTCCCGGCTAGATGGACGGCCCCGATCTCACCGGCCGCCGGCTGGGGCGCTTCGAGATCCTCGAGCGGATCGGGGCCGGAGGCATGGGCGTGGTCTACCGGGCCCGCGATTCCCGCCTCCACCGGGACGTGGCCATCAAGGTGCTCCCGCATGGAACCCTGGCCGACGCCGAGGCCCGCCGGCGCTTCCAGACCGAGGCCCTCACCCTCTCCCGGCTCAACCATCCTCACATCGCGGTGATCCACGACTTCAGCACCCAGGATGACACCGACTTCCTGGTCATGGAACTCATCCAGGGTGACGATCTGGCCGCCCGCCTGGCTCGGGGCCCGCTGGACGAGGCGGAAGCGGCGCGCCTGGGGATCCAGGTCGCGGGCGCGATCCAGGAAGCGCACGAGGCCGGGGTGATCCATCGCGACTTGAAACCGGCCAACGTGGTCCTCACCCCCCGGGGCCAGGCCAAGGTGCTGGACTTCGGTTTGGCCCACTGGTCGCACGGGGCGGACGCGGCCGATCTCACCGCCGTCCTCACCGATCCCGGATCCGTCTCCGGCACCCTCCCCTACATGGCTCCCGAGCAACTCCGCGGCAAGGAGGTGGACGCCCGCGCCGACATCTACGCCCTGGGGGCGCTGCTCTACGAGGCGGTCACCGGGGAACGGCCGTTCCCGGAAACCGTCCAGGCGGACCTGGTCAACGCCATCCTCAACCGGCCGCCGGTGCCGGCGCGGGCGGTGAGCCCCGCGGTCTCCGCCGACCTGGAGCGGGTGATTCTCAAGTGCATGGAGAAAGACCGGGAACTCCGCTACCAGAGCGCGCGGGAGCTGGAGGTCGATCTGCGGCGACTGGCGTCTTCCAGCTCCGTCTCGGCCCAGCCCCTTCCGGTCCCGTCCGGCAGGCGTTCGCGGCGACAGGTCCTGCCCTGGGCCGCGGGCGCGATCGCGGTCCTGGTCGCGGCCGCCGTGTTCCTGCTCCCCCATCTCCGCTCCGGCGGTCCGGGGGCTCCGGGTGGACCGGGGAAAGCCGCCGGCCCGTCCGCCCCCACGGACTCCCTGGCCAACGTGCTGGTGGTGCTCCCCTTCGAGAACCTGGGATCCGAGGACGATCAGTACTTCGCCGACGGCATCACCGAGGAGATCACCAGCCGCCTGGCCAGGATCCCGGGGCTCAAGATCATCTCCCGGACCAGCGCGCTTCATTACGCGCGCGAGAACAAGAGCTTGAAGGAGATCGGCGAGGAACTGGGGGTGGGCTCGGTGCTGGAAGGGACCATCCGCACCGACCGGGTCCCGGGGGGCGCCGGCAGCGTGCGGGTCACCCCCCAACTCATCCGGGTGAAGGACGACACGCATCTCTGGGCGGAGGAGTACACCGCCGGCCTCGTCCCCGGGCAGATCTTCGACGTCCAGGCCCGGATCGCCGAACAGGTGGCCCAGGCCCTCCACGTCACCCTGCTCGCTTCGGACCGGGCCGCGATCGAGGCCGAGCACACCCAGGACGCCAAGGCCTACGACCAGTACCTCCTGGGCCGCTACTACTGGAACCGCCGGACCAAGGCATCGCTGCTGCGGGCCGCGGGCTACTTCGAGCAGGCCACGGGGCGGGACCCGAAGTTCGCCCGGGCCTATGCCGGGCTGGCCGACACCTACGTGCTGTTCCCGGTCTACCAGGTTCCGGGAACCCCGGCCCGGACCGCCCTGCAGCGGGCGGAAGCGGCGGCGCGGCAGGCCATCGTCCTGGACAGCACCCAGGCCGAGGCCCACGCCTCCCTGGGGTTGGCCCGGCTCTACGGGCATTACGACTTCGCCGGGGCGGAGACGGAGTTCAGGCGGGCCATCACCCTGGATCCCGACTACCCCGTGGCCCACTACTGGTACAGCGAACTCCTGGGAGCCTGCAATCAACCGAATGCCGCCGTGGCCCAGGCCGAGACCGCCGTCCGCCTGGATCCCTCCTCCCCCATCGCCCGGCATCTCCTGGGGGCCTGGCTGCGGGTGACGGGGAGGACGGAAGAAGCCCTGGTCCAGGCGCAAAAGGCCGTGGAGCTGGAGCCGAAGCTGACCGTGGCCCACGGTAATCTGGCCGCCATCTACCTGGCCCAGGGTCGTTTCGAGGACGCCTATCGAGAGCTGGTCAAGTCCGGCGATCCGCCTCCGGTGGCCCGCATCGTGGTGGACGTGCTGGCCGACTCCTTGACCACGAAGGAAGGTGTGAAACAGCTGCATGAACTCGCGAAATCCATGCCGCCACCCGGTCCCGCGGTGGTGGCGTACGTCATGGCGTGGATCGGCGCCAAGGACGAGGCGTTCCAAGCCCTGGAGCAGCTGTTCCGGGAACGGGGCGTGGCGATGATCTGGCTACGGGTCTGGCCGGGCTTCGAGGATCTCCGGGGCGATCCTCGGTACGATTCGCTGGTGAAGCGCGTCGGCCTGGACTACACGCCCCGGTCCGCTCAGTCCTGAGGCAAGGAAGGAAACAGCACCGCCGGATCCAGCAGAGCCTGCAGGCCGAGGCCGGCGAACCCGGTGGCCACCTGGGCGTAGTCGCTCTTGGGACGATCCGCTCCGGCCATGACCCCCATGAGGACGCACTGCTCCGGATCCTCGAGCAGGGCGGCCAGCCGTTCCACGAACGGGTCCAGCTCCGGCGCCGGATTCACGGTGGCCCGATACACCGTGACCAGGTAGAGGAGCCCGGCGCGTTTCGAGAGTTCCCAGGCCCCGGTCTCCAGGAACCAGGAGTCGGGGGCGAGCAGGGTCTCGCGCGTGGCCGGCGCTCCGAAGAACCGGTCCAGCGCCGCGGCCAGAAGCGCGCGGGTCTCCGGTTCGGCCACGCCGTGGACCCAGAGCAACGCCTCGACCGGATAGAACAGGTCTCCCATCCGCTCCGGGCCGAGCACCACCGTGCCCGCGGTATCGTGGGGACAGAACTCCATGGTGCCGTCCTCGCGGACCCTCTCGGCCAGGAAGCGCGCGGCGCGCCGGGCCGCGTCGCGGTAGCGCTCCTCCCCGGTCACCGCGTACAGCGCGGCCAGGTTCGAGGCCTGGGTGGCGGTGGCCACGGTGTAGGGATGCCGGAACTCCACGCCCTCGAAGAGCAGATTGGGGAAGGCGCCGCTCTCCATCTGGGCGGGTAGGACCAGGGAATCCGCATAGGCCCGGGCCGCCCGCAGGTAGCGCTCGCGCCGGGGGCCGGTCTCCGCGCCCCCGGCCACCGAGAGGGCCAGGGCCATGCTTCCCACGTCGGCCAGGTTGCGGGAGATCGAGGCATCCCTGGTCTTCCGGGCCAAGTCGCACTCCGGCGACCCGAAGTAGCGAGCGCCCCATCCCCCCCCGGGGTGCTGCTCGCCCACGAAGCGGTCCAGACAGGCCCGGGCGGCGTCGCGGTAGTCCTCCCGGTCCAGGGTGCGCGCCGCGGCCAGCAGCGTGCGCACCGAGAACCCGCACTCGTACCAGGCCCCGTGGTAGGAGAATCCCCCTTCGTGGGGCCGGGTCCGGAGCAGATAGGCGGCGCAGGCGTCCAGCCCCTCTCGCGCTCCCCGGACCGCGCTCCCCGGTTCGGGTTCGGGAGGCAGGACCGGGCCGTCCGGAGCCGGCGGGGCGAGACGAGCCGGCGCCCCCGGAGCGCCCTGGACGAAGAGCCCGGCCCCGCAGACGGCGAAGGTGCGGCAGCTGTCCGCGGCCACCCGCACGTAGATCCGCTTCCCCATGGCGGTGGCCTCGAACCGGACGTCCACGAACTCGCCGGGGGCGGTCTCCAGGCCCTGCACGATCGGCTCGTCGTAGACCGAGATGGTGACCGGACCGCGGGCCGCGTCGGCGTCCCCCAGGGTGAGCACCACCCGGTAGGCGGTGAGCGGCTCCACCGGCAGCACCAGGATGGCGTCTTCCCCCTCCACGAAGTCCCCGGAGTAGAGGTCGTCGCGGTCCCGGCGATCCACCGGCCGCACCATCCCCCCGGTCCAGGCCCCGGACGGGACCCAGCCGTCCCCGTCCAGGAGCACGGAACCAGGCTGGAGACGGGTCTTGACCCCGAAGTCCAGGCGGTTCTGCAGCCGCCAGGCCCCCATGCGTTCGAAGGCGAGACGGTAGGGGGAGACCACGGCGTGGTAGGGAGCGGGTTCGGGGGCCGGATCGGCCGGGGCCGGGGCCCCGGACGCCGCCGCGGTCCCCAGAACCGGAAGGAGGAGGCGGAGGAGACCGGACGCCGGGCTCACGGCTTCAGAACTGCACCCGGACCCGGGGCACGTGTTCGGCGATGCGGGCCACGATCTCGTAGGCGATGGTGCCGGTCCAGCCGGCCAGGTCCTCGGCACTCACCCGCTCGGTGTCCTGGCGGCCGAGGAGCACCACCTCGTCCTCCAGTTCCACTCCGGGGATGTGGGTCACGTCCACCATGCAGACGTTCATGCACACCCGGCCCCGGACCGGCGCCCGCTTTCCGTGGACGAGCACGTGGGCGGCGTTGCTCAAGCCGCGGTCGTAGCCGTCGGCGTAGCCGATGGGGAGCACGGCCAGGGTGGAATCCACCGGGGCGCGCCAGGTGCAGCCGTAGCCCACGTAGCTTCCGGCGGGGACCCGCTTCACCTGGGCCACCCGGGTCTTCCAGGTGAGAACCGGCTTCAACTCCAGCCGGCCCCCGGGAAGGTGCCCCTCGGAGACGCGGGTCTCCTTGCTCGGCCAGATGCCGTAGGAGGAGATGCCCACCCGGGCCATCCCGAAATGGGCCTCCGGGAACAGGATGGTGGCCGCCGAGCAGGCGGTGTGGGGCATCGGCACCGGATAGCCCGCCTCCCGGATCCGGCTCAGGCCGCGCTGGAAGCGCTCCAGCTGGTCGCGGGCGTAGCTGTGGTCGGTGGTGTCCTCGATGTTGGCGAAATGGGTGGAGAGGCCGGCCAGCCGCAGCCCGGGGAGTTCGTCGACCAGGCCTACGGTGTCCAGGAGTTCGTCCTCGGGAATCCCGTAGCGGTAGGTGCCGGTCTCCAGCTTCAGGTGCACCGCCACCTCGCGCCCGTGGTCGGCCGCGTGCCGGCTGAGTTCCCGCAGGCTGTCCTGCTCCCAAACCACCGGGACGCCCTCCGCCACCACCACCGTCTCCCAGGCGTTCCGGGGCACGTAGCCCAGGAGGATCACCGGAAGCCGCACCCCGGCGTCCCGCACCCGCACCAGCTCCTCCACCGAGATCACCGAGAGGGAATGGACGAGCCCGGAGGCCTCGTCCTCCTTGGCCACCAGCTCCAGCCCGTGCCCGTAGGCGTTGGACTTGATCACGTGGGAGAGTTCCACCCCGGGCCGGAGCCGCTGGCGGAAGGCGTGGAGGTTGGCGTTGAGCGCGGCGTTCTCGATTTCCACCCAGGTGAGCGAGCCCCGGGCCGCGCGGAGCTTGGCCGCGTTCATTTCACGCGCAGGCTTACGCCCACCCCGTCCCGGACCGGCAGCAGGCTGGAGACGAAGCGCTCGTCGTGCCACATGAGGTCCAGGTACCGGCGGACGCCCTCGGTGGCCTCGTCGGCGACCCCCTCGGCCACCCGGCCGCTCCAGACCAGGTTGTCCACGATGACCAGGCCGCCCGGCTTCACCCGGTCGCGGAACAGGTCGTAGGCCCCCGGGTACTGCTCCTTGTCGATGTCCATGAACACGATGTCGAAGGTGCCCGGGGTGGCCTGCAGGATCTCGCGGGCGTCGCCGGTGGTGAAGGTCACGCGACCGGCCAGACCGGCCTGACCCAGGTACTCGCGGGCCCGGGCCGTGTTCTTCTCGTCGCCGTCGGTATGGTGCACCCGGCCCTGGGAGCCGACGGCGCGGGCAAACCACAGGGTGGAATACCCGAACCCGGAGCCCATCTCGAACACCTGCTTGGCCCCGGAGACCGTGGCCAGCTGGAAGAGGAGGCGCCCCACTTCCGGCCCCACGATGGGAAAGCCGCGTTCGGCGGCCTCCCGGTGCATGGCGTCGAGGACGGGGTCGTCGGGGACCTCGGCCAGGTTCCGGAGCCAGTCCCTCACGTCCTCCCGCATGAAACCCATGGTGTCCTCCGTGGAATGGGAAGCGGCGAGGCGCAGCCGGGATCGCGGGGATCCCCGCCGTCTCCGCCGCGCCGGAACATCAGTATCGGGGCAGGGTCGGATCCACCTCGACCGTCCAGCGCTCGATGCCGCCGGCCAGGCTCTTGACGTGCTCGTAGCCGAGTTCCCAGAGCAGGAGCGCGGCCTCCATGCTGCGGACCCCGTGATGGCAGTAGAGAACGAGTTCCTCTTCGGGGTCGATCTCGTCCTGGGCGCGGTAGCCGAGTTCGTTGAGCGGGATGAACCGGGCGCCGGGGAGCGAGACGATGTCGCATTCCCAACGTTCCCGGACATCCACCAGGACGAGCGGCTCCCCCAGTTCCAGGCGCCGGTTCAGTTCGCGCGGGGTGAGGACCCAGTCGTCGACCTTGTCGGTGTTCAGACGGCTTCCCCCCTGCCACTCGGCGGGCCACAGGGCCCAGTTGTTCCGGATCGAGGGGTGGTCACGCATAGTTCGGTCCTTTTCCGAAAGGCCCGTTCGGACCTTCCAAACTGGACGGGGCACGGTTTGCCATCGGTGTCTGGATCGGAAGCGGCCGGAATCCGGCGCCTTCCCATGGTGGCACCGGGATCTGGGCCCGGCAACCATCTCCCTACCCCATCCCAGGGCTGCGAGCGCTGCCCACCCCGGCTCGGGCTCCACTTAGTATACCCCCGGAGAGGGGAACCGTTCCCGTCGGGTTTCGACTCTATTGCCCTGTTGAACAACAACTTACAAAAAATTCACCAGGTCTGGGCCAGAATGGCGGAGGCGCCCTGGCGAAGGGCCCGGTCCACCGTCTCGGGCTCGGCTCCCAGGAGCTTCTGGCGCTCGAAGAAGGCCACCCGGATGGCCATGCCCAGGATCATGGCCGTCTTGAGGCTGGGGTCCCCGGGCGGGAGGTCCCCCGCCTCCATGGCCGCCTGGATCTCCCGAAGGACCAGGTCCCGGGGCTTGCGGTGCGAGGCGAGCCACCGGGCGTAGTCCGAGTGGAAGACGTGGAACAGGAAGGCGTAGTCCGAGGGGTGCTCGCGGGCGAAGTGGAGGAAGCCCTGGAGCGCGCCCAGGATCCGCTCCACCGGGAGTCCGCCTCCCCGGGCCCCGTCCTCGATGGCCTCCAGGAGCCGGTCGTGGGAGAGCGAGAACTCCTCCTCGGCCAGCGTCTCCTTGCTGTCCCAGTACTTGTAGATCGCCGCCTGGGAGCAATGGGCCCGGCGGGCGATATCCTGGGTGGTGGTCCCGGCAACGCCCTTTCTGGCCATCAGTTCCACAGCGGCTTCGCGGATCCGGTCCCGGGCCCCACCGGTCTGGGTCGTGACAGTGGCCATGGTTCCCTCCTTGCAGTTGGTGAATCTTTACTAACCTACCGGACTCCGCTTGTCAAGTGGATGAGCGCAGAGTACCCTCAGTTCCTTCCCCCCAACTCCGGAGGTCGAGCGTGGCGGATGCGCGGTCGTATGACGTGGTGATAATCGGGGCGGGCCCAGGGGGCTACGTGGCTGCGGTGCGCGCCTCCCAGCTCGGGCTCAAAACGGCGGTGGTCGAGCGCGACAAGGCGCTCGGGGGCACCTGCCTCCTCCGCGGCTGCATCCCCACCAAGTTCCTGCTCCAGGCCGCCTCGCTGCGCGACGAGTTCACCGGAATGGGCCGCTACGGTCTCAGGGCCCAGGGGCTGGAAGTCGACTGGAAGACCACCCAGATCGAGAAGACCAAGACGGTGCGCCGCCTCACCAGCGCGGTCAAGGGCCTCATGAAGAAGGGATCGGTGGATGTCTACGAGGGGCACGGGCGTCTGGACGGTCCCGGGACGGTCCAGGTGGCCCTCACCGGCGCCGGCGAGGAGACGCTCCAGGCCAAGCACGTGCTGCTGGCCACCGGCTCCGTGCCCAAGATGCTCCCCTTCCTCACCCGGGACGGCAAGCGGGTCATCACCAGCGACGAGGCCCTCGAACTGCCGGAGATCCCCGAGAGCCTGATCGTGGTCGGCTCCGGCGCGGTGGGGAGCGAGTTCGCCTCCATCTACCGGTCCTTCGGTAGCAAGGTGACATTGATCGAGGCCCTCCCCCGGCTCATCCCCGGGGAAGACGCGGACCTGAGCGACGAGCTGGCCAAGGCCTTCAAGAAGCGCGGCATCGAGACCCGGGTCGGGGTGAAGCTGGAGGGGGCCGAGGTGTCGGACGACGGGGTGAGCGTGACCCTCTCCGGAACCGAGGGGAAGGCCGAGACGGTGCGCGCGGCCATCCTCCTGGTCGCGGTCGGCCGTGCCCCGGTCACCGAGGGGCTGGGGCTGGACACCACCGGCATCCGCCCCGGTCCCGGCGGGTTCATTCCGGTCAACGAATTCATGCAGACCACGGCCGAGCCCTCGGTCTACGCCATCGGGGACGTGGTCCCCACCCAGGGACTGGCTCACCTGGCCTCGAAGGAAGGGATCCTGGCCGTGGAGCAAATGGCCGGGCAAGCCGTGCGGCCCATCCGCTACGAGACCGTCCCCAACGCCATCTACTGCGAACCGGAGGTGGCCTCGGTGGGGTACACGGAGGAGACCGCCCGGGCCAAGGGCTACGAGGTCAGGATCGGGAAGTTCCCGTTCACCCATTCCTCCAAGGCCATGATCGCCGGGCACCAGCACGGGCTGGTCAAGATCGTGAGCGAGGCGAAGTACGACGAGGTGCTGGGCGTGCACATCATCGGTCCCAAGGCCACCGAACTCATCGCCGAGGCGGTGGTGGGGATGACGCTGGAGACCACGACCCAGGAATTGTTCCGGGCCATTCACCCCCATCCCACTCTCTCCGAGGCGGTGATGGAAGCGGCGGAAAACCTGCATGGCGAAAGCATCCACATCTAGGGGCGCGGGCGGCGCCTCCCGGGCCGGCGGCAAGGACGTGGGCCGCCCCTCGGAACAGCTCTCCCGGGAGCAGCGCCTGGAGCTCTACCGCTGGATGCTCCTCACCAGGAAGCTGGAGGAGCGCCTGGTCAACCTCTACCGCCAAAACCAGGTAGTGGGGGGGCTCTACCGGAGCCTGGGCCAGGAGGCGGAGACCATCGGCGCGGTCTACGCCCTGGAAAAACAGGATCTGGTGGCCCCGCTCATCCGCAACATGGGCGCGGTCCTGGTCAAGGGCTACCGGGCCCGGGACGTGGCCATGCAGTACATGGCCCGAAGCGAGGGACCCACTCGCGGCAAGGACCTCAACATCCACTTCGGCAGCGTGCCCGAGCCCGGCGTGGTCTCTCCCATCAGCATGCTCGGGGACCTGATTCCGGTCATGGCCGGAGTGGCGCTGGGGGCCAAGCTCCGGAAGGAGAACACCGTGGCCCTGGCCTACATCGGGGACGGGGGCACCTCGACCGGCGCCTTCTACGAGGGGATGAACCTGGCCGCGGTGTGGAAGGCGCCCCTGATCGTGATCGTCGAAAACAACTGCTACGCCTACTCCACCCCCACCTCGCGACAGATGGCGGTGAAGCAAATCGCGGACAAGGCGATCGGGCTCGGCATCCACGGGGAAACCGTGGACGGCAACGACGTGTTGGCCGTCTACGATGCCGTCCGCGCGGCCCGCGAACGCGCCCGCTCCGGGAACGGGCCGTCCCTGATCGAGGTCATGACCTACCGGCGGAAGGGGCACGCCGAGCACGACATGCAGAAGTACGTCCCGGAGGGCGAGATCGATGCCTGGGTACAGAAGGACCCGCTGGAGCGCTACCAGCGGGAGCTGATCGAGGCCGGCCTGGCCACGGAGAAGGATCTGGAGGCGGTGAGCGCCGAGGTGACCGCGCACCTGGAGGAGGAGATCGACGCCGCCCTGGCCGCGCCGCTGCCCGATCCGGCCATCGCCCTGGAAGACGTGTACGCCGTCCCCAGCCGGGCCGAGGATTTCCTGGCCCCCTACCGGAACGCGGGAGGGTCCCGATCATGAGCACGACGGAACGGGCGACCGGGGTGGGCCGCGGCGACGACAAGGAGGCCGGCACCACCGAGACCACCTATCTGGAGGCGATCCGGCAGGCGCTTTTCGAGGAGATGGAGCGCGACCCGCAGGTGCTCCTGATCGGCGAGGACGTGGCCACCTACGGCGGCGCCTTCGGGGTGACTTCCGGTCTCGCCGATCAGTTCGGCCGGGACCGGGTGCTGGACACCCCGATCGCCGAGACCGGGTTCACCGGCGCCTCCTGCGGTCTGGCCCTGATGGGGTTCCGGCCCGTGATCGAGTACCAGTTCATCGACTTCGTCTCCTGCGCCTTCGACATGATCACCAACTTCGCGGCCCCCAGCCGCTACCGGACCGGGATGAGGATGCCGCTGGTCCTGCGCGGGCCGTGCGGAGGCGGCGTGCGGGGCGGCCCCTTCCACAGTCAAAACCCGGAGGCGTTCTTCTTCAACACCCCCGGGCTCAAGATCGTGGCCCCGGCCACCGCCTACGACGCCAAGGGGCTCCTGAAGGCGGCCATTCGCGACGACGATCCCGTGATCTACCTGGAACACAAATATCTCTACCGGCGCGTGAAGGAGGTCCTGCCTCCCGGGGATTTCGAGGTGCCGATCGGCAAAGGCATCATCCGGCGCCCGGGGAACGACCTCACCGTGATCACCTACGGGGGCATGCTCCCCCGGTGCCTGGAGGCCGCCGAGCGTCTGGCCGGGGACGGGATCTCGGTCGAGGTGCTGGACCTGCGGAGCCTCCTCCCGTTCGACGAGGCCTTGATCCTGGAGTCGGTCAAGAAGACCTCGCGGGCGCTCATCGTCCACGAGGCGACCCTGACCGGCGGGGTAGGCGCGGAATTCGCGGCCCGCATCGCCGAGAAGGCGTTCGAGTACCTGGACGCTCCGGTCTTGCGGGTGGCCAGCCTGGACACCCCGGTCCCCTACAGCCCGCCGCTGGAAGACTTTTTCATGCCGAGCGTGGACATCATTACGAACGCGGCCCGCAAGCTGGCCGCCTACTGAGGAGAGACTCATGGCAACCGATGTGATCATGCCCCAGATGGGCGAGTCCCTGGCCGAGGGGACCATCACCAAGTGGCTCAAGAAGGTCGGGGACGTCGTGGAGCGGGACGAACCCCTGTTCGAGATCTCCACCGACAAGGTGGACGCGGAGATTCCCGCCCCCACCTCCGGCACCCTGGTCGAGATCAAGGTCGGCGAGGGGGAGACGGTGGAGGTGAACGCGGTGGTCGGCACCATCGCGGCCCAGGGCGAGGCGGCCAAGGCCGGAGGCCAGACGACGGCCGGGACCGGGAGCGATGAACCCGCGGCGGCGCCATCCGCGCCGGCCCCGGCCGCTCCGGAGCCCGCCGCCCCGGCCGCTCCCCAGGAGCCGGAACCGGTGGGCGCCGCCGCCGGATCCCGGCCGCGGGCCTCGGCCGACGGAGGCACCGCGGCCGCCCCGGTCGCCGAGGGCAGCCGGAAGCTGGAGAAGCCCTACGGCCGGTATTCGGTGGAGGAGTTGCGCAAGGTGCGCTCCTCCCCGGTGGTGCGGAAGATCGCGGCCGAGCACGGAGTGGACCTCTCCCGGGTCGAGGGAACCGGGATCTCCGGACGGGTGACCAAGAAGGACATCCTGGACTTCGTGGAGCAGGGTGGCGTCGAGACCCGTCCGGCCGCCCCGGCGGCGCAGCCGGCTCCGGCCACGGCGGGGGTCCCCGGAGGCGGGCTGTTCATTCCCGACCTGCGCATCCCCGCCTACGTGGACGGGGAGCCGGTCCAGGTCGAGCCCATGACCGTCATGCGGCGGAAGATCGCCGAGCACATGGTCTACTCCCAGTCGGTGTCCGCCCACGTCACCTCGTTCTTCGAGGTCGACTTCGAGGCGGTGGCCCGGCAGCGGCACCATCTCAAGAAGGAGTTCGAGGCCAAGGGCGTTCGCCTCACTTTCATGCCCTTCGTGATCCGGGGCGTGGTGGAAGGCCTCCGCAAGTTCCCCTACCTGAACGCGGCGGTGATGCAGGACAAGATCGTGTTCAAGAAGGAGATCAACGTCGGGATCGCGGTGGCCCTGGAGGACGGGAAGGGGCTGATCGTTCCGAACATCCGAAACGCGGACGAGAAGAACCTCCTGGGTCTGGCCCGGGCGGTGAACGACCTGGGCGACCGGGCGCGCACCAAGAAGCTCCTGCCCGAGGACGTCCAGCGCGGCACCTTCTCCATCACCAACCCCGGCGTATTCGGGGGGCTCATGGGAACGCCGATCATCAACCAGCCCCAGGTGGCGATCCTCGGAGTGGGGGCCATCGAGAAGCGGCCGGTGGTGATCGACGACGCCATCGCCGTCCGCCGACGGGCCTACATCTCGCTCTCCTACGACCACCGGCTGGTGGACGGGGCCATGGCCGAGATGTTCATGGCCTTCTTCAAGGGCTTCATCGAAGCCGGGAACGTCCAGTAGGCGGCCCGGCCCAAGGGTGTAGGATCGATTCATGACGCGACGCGATCTCGAGGCCCGTTTCATGGGGCGGGTCCCCTACCCCGACGGTCTCCGGCTCCAGGAGGAGCGGGTGGCCGCGGTGCAGGACCAGGGGGCTCCGGAGGCGCTGTTCCTGCTGGAACACGAGCCGGTGCTCACCCTGGGGCGGACCGCGCACCGCGAGAACATCGTGGCCTCGGCCGAGACCCTCGAGCGCCTGGGGATCGGGGTCTACGAGTGCGGGCGCGGGGGCGACGTTACCTATCACGGCCCGGGGCAGCTGGTCGGCTACCCGATCGTGAACCTGGCCCCGGACCGGAAGGACGTCTGGAAGTACGTCCGGAACCTGGAAGAGGCCCTGATCCGCACCCTGGCCGAGTACGGGGTACAGGCCTCCCGGTTCCAGAAGCTGACCGGGGTCTGGGTGGGCCAGGAGAAGGTGGCGGCCATCGGGGTGCGGATCTCCCGCTGGGTGACCAGCCACGGCTTCGCGCTCAACGTGGACCCGGATCTGTCGCACTTCCGGACCATCGTCCCCTGCGGCATCCGCAACTACGGGGTGACCAGCCTGGCCCGGCTGATGGAGACGCCGCCGCCGCTGCACGAGGTGGGGACGCGGTTCGCGGCGCATTTCGCGGACCTCTTCGAGCGCGACCTGGTGTGGCCGGAGGCGTCGCCGGCGTCCGAGGAGCCCGCGGGGCCGGTGCCGTCCGTGGAGACGGTGGGAGGGGAACGATGAGCGACACCACGACCCGGGATACGGCCGCGGTTCCCGGCGGGCGACGGAAGAAGCCGGTCCTGCGCCGGCCGGAATGGATCAAGGTTCGCCTCCGGAACACCGACGAGTTCCGTGAAGTGCAGCACCTGGTCAAGGACCTGCGGCTCAACACCGTATGCGAGGAGGCGCGCTGCCCCAACATCTACGAGTGCTGGGGGCGGGAGCGCACCGCCACCTTCATGATCATGGGCGACATCTGCACCCGGCGCTGCATGTTCTGCAACGTGGCCAAGGGGCAGCCGGGGTACCTGGATCCCGAAGAACCCCGGCACGTGGCCGAGGCGGTGCGGGCCCTGGACCTGCGGCACGTGGTCATCACCCAGGTGAACCGGGACGACCTGCCGGACGAGGGGGCCGGGCACTTCGCCCGGACCATCGGCGCCATCCGCGAGGCCAGCCCGGACTGCCGGGTGGAGGTCCTGATCAGCGACCTCCGGGGGAACTGGGACGCCCTGGAGACGATCCTGGACGCCCGCCCCGACGTCCTGGCCCACAACATCGAGTGCGTGAAGCGGCTCTACAAGCGGGTGCGGCCCTATGCGGTCTACGAGCGGACCCTGGAGCTGCTGGAGCGGGCGGCCCGGGCCCGGGGGACGCGGATCAAGGCCACCAAGAGCGGCATCATGGCCGGACTGGGCGAAACCGAAGACGAAATCGTGGAGCTGATGGGCGACCTCCGCCGGGCCGACGTGGACATCTTCACCGTGGGCCAGTACCTGCAGCCCACCAAGAAGCATCTCCCGATCATGAAGTACTACACTCCCGAGGAGTTCGCCCGGCTCCACGAGGCCGGCGTGCGGGCCGGGTTCGTGTACACGGAATCGGGGCCGATGGTGCGGTCGTCGTATCACGCGGGGCGGGCCTCGGAGGCCATGGAGGCCCTCCTCAGGGCCCGCAGCGGCAAGAACGCGGGCGGAGCAGCCGGTTCGCCGTGACTCGGGGGTCGTCCAGGACAAGCCGGGTCTCCGCCACCATCCTTCTGCTGCTGCTCCTCTCCCCCGGCCTCGCCCCGGCCCAGACCTTCCACGAGGAGGCCGTGCGCGGCGCCTCCTTGGTCAAGGCCGGAGACTACGAAGGGGCCGCCCGGGCCCTGGAGGCGGCCTTCGCCGTCCGGCCCGTACCCGCCTCTCTATACAACGCCGCATGCTACTGGTCCCTGGCCGGCGATACGACCCGGGCCATGACGGCCCTACGGCGGGCCGCCGACGCCGGCTACCCCGACCTCAACCTGGCCGAAAAGGACACCGATCTGGAGCCGCTGCACGCCTCACCGGATTGGCCGGCCGTCCTGTCCAGGATCGGGAAGAACCGGGAGGGCATCGAGAGGGCCTATGACGGTTCTTTCAAGACGCGTTTCGAGAGCCTCTACCGCCGGGTTCTCACCGAAGTCGCGGCCATGGACTCCATCCGCAGGCAATTCGGCCCGGACTCCGAGGAGATGCGCCGGTTCCACCACGACACGGCCTGGCAGGACTCCCTGGACTTCCCCGCCCTGGTGGACACGATCCTGGCCCACGGCTGGCCCGGAGCGCGCGCCGTCGGACCGGTGGCGAACGAGGGTCTCTATTTCGCCTTCCAGCGCGCGCCTCTCGAGATCCAGAAGGGGGCCCTGCCCTACCTGTGGCGGTCCGCGTACGCGGGACAGACCCCCCTCTTTCTCCCCGCCCAGATGGAGGACTACCTCCGTCTCGCTTCCGGCCAACCCCAGCTCTACGGCACCCAGATCGAGCCGGACCCGGAGACCGGCAAGCCGGCGGTCTGCCTGACCGAGGACCCGCGGTCCGTGGACGCACGGCGGGTGGCCGCCGGTCTCGACTCCATCCAGGTGACCCTGGCCGGCTACGGGATGATCTGGGACCCCGACACGATGGAGACGCGGCTCGCGGCGTGGCGGAAAGCGGGAAGCCCCGCAACCCGGACGGCCGGCCGAACCCGGTCCGACGGCCCTGGAGGAGATCATCCATGAGATCCGGAGTCCCCGCCGTGGTCTGTCTGCTGCTGCTGACCGCAGTCCCCGCGCGCGCACAGACGGCCGCGGGCGAGTTCGCCCGCGGCGATTCGCTCTACGACGCGAACGCCTTCCAGGCCGCCGGCTTGGCCTACGAGGCGGCGGCGGCCCTCGATACGACCCAGGCCGTCATCCTCTACAACGCCGGTTGTTCCTGGTCCCGGGCCGGAGAGGCGGAGAAGGCGATGGAGGCCCTCCGGCGCGCCGCGGCCCGGGGTTACAGCGACCGCAAGTTCATGGCCAGGGACACCGACCTGGAACCGCTTCACGACGCGCCGGGATGGCAGGATCTGCTCGCCGCGGTCCAGGCCAACCAGGACGCCGCAGAGAAGGACTTCGACAAGCCGCTCCAGGAGCGGCTCGAGCGGATCTACGTGCGGGACCAGACCCTCCGCCACCTGGTCGAGCCGGCGGAGAAGCTGTTCGGCCGGGACTCGGACGAGATGCAGCACCTGTGGCATCTCATGGCCCGCGAGGACAGCGTGGATCTGGCGGAGGTCACCGACATCATCCGGACCCGAGGCTGGGTCGGAAGGAGCCTGGTCGGGGCCAAGGCGAACACGGCTCTCTGGCTGGTGATCCAGCATGCTCCCCTGGAGGCCCAGCAGGAGTTCCTGCCGCTGCTGCAGCAGTCCGTGGCCGACGAGGAGTCCAGCGGATCCGACCTGGCCCTACTGCAAGACCGCATCCTCATGCGGACCGGCCAACCCCAGAAGTACGGTTCCCAGATCGCTACGGATCCGGAGACGGGAGAACGCCGGCTCTACCTGCTGGAGGATCCCTACGGGGTCGACGCCCGCCGGGCCGCGGTGGGGCTGGGACCGATCGCCGACTACGTCGCCAACTGGGACCTTATCTGGGATCCTGACGAGATGGCGGCAAGACTGCGGCAGCTGCCCCCGGCCGACCCCAAGTAGCAGGAAAGGAGATGGCCCTCCGGCGTTCCGGAGGGCCTCCCGTTCCCGGCCGCTCGAGCCATCGGGTCAGTCGACGTTCTCCATCATGGGCGGCGCGCCCATGGGCACCGTCTTGATGTTGTCGCACCCCTCGATCGGCGTTCCGTCCATGAGTTCCCCGGTCAGGCAGGCTTCGGTGGCGCCCTCCATGATGCCGGTCTCCTGGGTCGCGAAGTGGGCCATCAGGTCCATGTAGCCGTCGTCGTTCACGTCCGCGTAGTGGACGTGCTTGTGGGCGATCGTGGCCTCGCCCGGCCCGAAGGCCAGCGTGGTCTCGTCGATCTGCGTCACGTCGAACATCTCGGTACCGAGAATGGCCACCGGGGTCACTCCCTGGCTCTTGAGATTGATCGGGTTCCTGCAGCTTCCCGGCTTGATGTCCAGGTCCACCAGCATGGTGCCCATGCCGTAGACGTCTAGGACGACGCCGTTCCGGCGAAACGTGCTGAGCGGCGGCGTCGTGCCGTTCGTCTCGACGACCTGGCAGCTGGTCACACAGCTCGGGTCGAACAGGCAGTCGCCCACGTGGTAGAAGTTCTCCGCGTCCGGGCCGGCGGTCCGGGCGATCTCGAAGGTGACCAGGCTCCCCATGGCCACCGCCGGATCCCCGACGAACATGAAGCTGACCTGCCGGTAGTCCGTATCCGTCGCCGAGAGATCCACGGTGGCGGACGCGGTGCCGATCATGGTGCCGTCGTAGGTGTCCAGCCTTGCGGTCAGGGAGAAGGTGAAGGTGCCCGCGGTCCTGGACGACATGTACAGGTCCACCCGGGACAGCGAGTTGCCGGGATAGGACGGGATATAGAAGCCACGGTCGATCTGGTCCCCGTTGTCGTCCATGGCCGAGCAACTGAGCAGGAGCACCGGACTGGACAGTGGCGCGGTAGTGACGGCACCCCGCTCGGGGGAAACCACCGTCTCCTGGTTGTCACTGCACGCGGCAAAGGAAAGGACCAGTGCAAAGAGCAACAGTCCGGTCAATCCGTATCTCATCGAGAACCTCCATCGGTTGTGTAGCGGCACAGAAAGCGACGGATGACGGCGAGGTCATCGGCCGCCGGAGGAATACCCAGTCTACCAACCTCCCGGGGGTCTGTATTGAGGTTTAGTCCCCAATAAATACAATACATTTCGTCATATTACTTACGGAGTTCCCTTTTCCCACAATCCGGCGCCGGGTCCACGGCCCCTCCGCCTCATTGCGGACCCGGCTCATCAGCCGGGTCACCGAAGCGCCGAATCACCGCCCCACAGGGTCCGGGTCGAGGTCCGGGTGGGCATGACCACCGCCCCCACGATCACCCCGGCCAGGGCGCCCACCAGGGCGAACGGGGCCACGATCTCCAGCGCACCGGAGGAATCGTCGCCCAGGGCATCGTCGAACGCGATGCCGAGACCGGCCCCGACCGCTCCCAGGAGCAATCCGGCTCCGATGGGGAAGGCGGCGGTCCCCTCGGTCCGCAGCCGTACGCATCGCTCCACACCGTCCAGGGGCACATTCTCGTCCCGGAAGCGGTCGTGCTCGGTGTCCCAGATCCGGAGCCGGACCGCATTCTCCGGGACCAGCAGCCGGCCGTATTCGCCGACTAGGCTGCCCCCCGACCGGAGGTTCATCTCCAGGTCGTCGCCGGGCTTGAGTTCCGACCGCAGGACGTCCATGCGGCTCTCCGCCGCCATGGCCGGGGATTGCAGGAGCAGCGCGATCACGCAACCGATGCGCAGACGTCCCGGGGCAATCGACATCGCGGGCCTCCTCCCGGCGGACCGGGCGTTCACCTGTCCTCTTCTGGTCCTTCCAGAGCCTGCTCGGTGCCCCGGCCACCGGGAAGGCCGGCGTACTCCGGGACCAGGAGGCGGTCGTACTCGCCGGTGACACTCCGCGCCGAGGCCAGGTGCAGCCTCAGACCGTCACCCGGCTCCAGTTCGGACTGGAGGATCCCCATCCGGCTCCCTTCCGCCAGGGCCGAGGGCGGCAGGAGCAGCCCGGATATCGTCTTCATTCTAGGGATCCCGGTGCCCGTCGGTGAATTCCTGGATCCTCCGGTTGTTCACATCCACGACGAAGATGACCCCGTCACCGTCCACCGCCACGTCACGGGGCGAGTTGAACGACCCGGCGTCGGATCCCGTGTGGCCCCACTCGCTCCGCGGAACTCCGTTCCCGTCGAATTCGACCACCCGCTCCCTCCCGGAGTCCACCAGATAGATCGAGCCATCCCTCCCGGCATCGATCCCGACGAGCCCGTCCGGCCACGGCTCCAGGACTCCCACCGAGTCGGCGGCAGGCCACATACGGAGGAACGTCCCCGACCTGTCGAACACCTGGACCCGGCTGTTGCCCGTGTCCCAGACGTATACCTCGTCGGCCTCGTCGACCGCGATTCCCCTGGGTCGGTTGAATTCGCCATTCCCGGAACCGAAGGCCCCCCACTTGGTGATGAACACGCCTTCCGGGGTGAACTTCTGAATCCGGTTGTTTCCGGTATCAACCACGTAGAGTTCACCTCTCGAGTCCACCTCCGCGTCCGTGGGCACCCTGAACCTCCCGTCCGCGTTGCGATCGCCTCCGAGTATCTCCTGGAATCCCCCCGCCCTCGTGAACTTCTGAACCCTCTTGTTACCGAAGTCCGTCACGTACAAGGTCGAGTCGAGGCCCAAGGCCAAACCGCCCGGCCCATCGAATTCCCCCGGACCTTCGCCGGTCCCACCCCATTCCGTCAGGAGAGTCCCTTCGGGCGAGTATCTCCTGACCAGGTCTCCAAGGGCTGCTGCAATGTAAACCGTGCCGCCCTCATCCACGTCGATGCCCACTCCAACGCCACCGTGCCAGGTTGTGATCACCTGTCCGTCGGCGTTCAACTCCACGACGGATGGACTGGACTGGCGCATGGCAAACACGGTACCGTCCGGCCCGACGGCCACGTCGCTGGTCTGGTTGCCGGCAAACCAGAAGCCGATGTAGCTTCCCTGTGAATCGTATCTTCCGATATTCCCCGTGATGTACTCGGCTGCCAGCAGGTTCCCGTCCCGGTCGAAGTCCAGACCCTCCACCTCCTCCTGCAGCGGCCATCGGGTGATCAGCTCGCCATCGTCGGTGAATACAGAGAGTTCCTTTGCCTCGAACGCCGAGACGGCAACCTCTCCCGAGCCGCTTACCGCAATGCCCCAAGAGTTCTCCGGCACGGGCCATTCGGTCAGTAGCGAGCCGTATCGATCATACTTGTGTGCTCGATCGTAATCGACGACGTACACGTCTCCACCGGCGTCCACGGCCACATCCCATGGGTATTGGAACCACCCCGGGCCGGTCCGATCCGAACCCCACCTCGCGGTCTCCCGGCCTCCGGAGTCCAGCCGGAATACCACTTCCTGCTGGGCATCCACGACGAACACATTGTTCAGCAATCCGATGGCAATTCCCCCGGATCTGAGGAAGTGGGGCCAGGCCGCAACCTGCTTCCCATCCGGGGTGTAGGAAAACACGTAGTTGGTCGGGCTCCCCTTGTAGGACACCGCGTCCGCAGTGAGATAGAACCGGTGATCCGGGCCCACCGCCGCGGCCACCGGCGGCCCGCCTCCAACCATGTTGGCCCAGCCCCCCGAGAAGGAGAGCACATATTCCGGCACCCCCGGAGTCGTGCCGCCGGGGCGGGTAGCAACGTCTCCGCCACAGCCGACCGCTATCGCCGCCCCCAGGGCGATGGCACCACATCGCGGACCCCCGGGCGTCCTCCTGCGGCTACCAGACGAACTTCTGGATACGACTATTCCCGGTATCAACCACATACACGGCTCCGTTCTCATCCACGGTCACCCCTCCCGGGTTCTTGAACTCTCCGGGGCGATTTCCGGTCCTCCCCCATGCGGTAAGAAGGTGGCCGGAACGGCTGAACATCTGAACTCGATCACGACCGGTGTCCGCTATCAGGATCTTCCCCTCGGCGGTCACGGTCAGATCGCCGGGCTGATCCAGATATCCGGGTGCAGCGCCCGCAGTCCCCCAACTGCCGACAAGGGCCCCATCGACATACCGCGATATCCGGGGGCGCATGTCGAGAGTCCACAGGTTGTCTTGGCCGTCGAAGGCCACGCTCGAGAAATTGTAGTAGAGCACGCCGGTTATCCCGGGAAGGCACTTGCCCGATGGAGAATAACGGGAGATAAGATAGCCATTGACGGCCGCGAGATCCCCGTTCCGTGCGGCGGCAACCGCCCCTGGGTTGGAGTGAAGGTAGGCCAGGGTGCCGAGACTCCACACATCCCCCAACCCCCCATCCGCTCCGAACCGTTGGAACCGCCCATAGCCCCCGTCGGCCACGGTGACGGTATCCCCGGGGGACCACGTCAGGTGGAACTTCCTTGAAAGGACATCCGGTTCTCGTTGCACTTCCGGCCATGACTCCACGAATTGTCCCGTACCGTCATAGACGGCCACGCGGAAGTCGTCCGCCACGTAGACCCGGCCGTCCATCGAGACGGCCAGACCCACGGGGTCGTGGAGCCGCCCCTCGCACCTTTCGGGCAGGCCGAATGTCCTGCGATATACCCCGTCCATGCTGAATACCTGGACTCTGTCCCGGCTCGAGTCCGAGACGTAGACGTCGCCGGAAGCGGCCACCGCCAAACCGCTGATCCTGCTGAACTCTCCCGCACCTGCTCCTGGCGATCCCCATTCCCCCAGAAACGCACCCCCGGAATCGAACATCTGAACCCGGTAGTTGCCGGTGTCCCCGATGTAGACCATGCCGTTCCGACCGCACGCGATCGCCTTGGGCCCACTGAACTCTCCGGGGTCCGCCCCCAGTCGCCCCCAACTCAGAACGAAGGTCCCGTCGGTCTCGAACTTCTGGACCTTGTGGTTCCAAGAGTCCGTTACATAAACGTAATCATCCGCGTCGATCGCAATTCCAAGAAGGCCCCGGAACTGCCCATCTCCCGTCCCCGAGGAACCCCACTCCCGGAGGCGGCTGCCACCGGAATCGAGAACAACCACCTTCGTGTCGTTCAATGCCCCGCCCGCGAGGTAGATCTGGCCCTTTGAATCGATGGCAATCGACTCGCGCCCCTCACTCCACTGTTCCAACACGTTCCCCTGTGCATCGCACTTGAGGACCGCCGGACTGGTGGACGTCACGTAGATGTAACCCGCTTGATCCACAGCCACATCGGCCGGGAGCCCGAAGCTCACCGGCTCCACTGCGCTGGCGCGCCCCCACTTGAACAGGAAATGGCCGGAGTAGTCGAAAACCTGGATGCGGTGGTTGTTCGCATCGGCTATGTAGATCCGCCCGTTCCCGGCGGCGGCATCCAGCGGGGAATCGAACTCCCCGTTGGCGTTTCCCGACACCCCCCAGGTCAGCTCGAACGCAGGCGGAGGCTCCGGAAACGTGGGGGTAGCGGTCAGATTCGAAATCGCGGACCAGTTTGGAACCTCATCCGCCGTCCTCAGGGCGAAGAAGTTGGTCAATCCGGGGGTCAGACCTCCGACCAGGAGGGACTCGGGATCTCCGGCGGGGCGAGGAACCGGAGCCGAGTGGAGACGAGGAGTCTCCTCCCAGGTCGACAGGTCGAAGGCTGCAGTCGAGTATCTGACGTCATACTCGGCCGCCCTCCCCCGGGCCCCATCGTCTCCGGGGGATGTCCACGTAAGCCACAACGTAGTATCGGTCAAGGCGGTGGCCCGGAGGTCGACCACGTACGACGGCGGGGTCGTGTCGGGCTTGAGGGTGGTCTCGTGCCCGCAGGCCGAAACGGCCAGCAGCACGGCAGCCAAGCCTTTCTGACGGAGCATGGTCGACCTCGCTCCCTGCCCGGGGGTCGTGGATGCCAGTCTAGACCCCGGCCCGGGGCCGATCAAACCCGAACTCGTGAGTCGGATGCCCCAGGCCTGGAGAACCGGATACCCAGAGTCGGACGAGACCGGGGACGGACCTCCGGCCCACCCGCTACAATCCCCCCATGATCGGGATCCGGATGGAAGGCGAGGAGATCTGGCTCGAGCCGCGGGAGTGGGAACTCTGGGTGGAGGACGGCCGGATTCCCCCCGACGCCCTGGTCCTGGTCCCGGGCCGCGACTGGATCCAGGCCTCAAGCCTGGACATCTACCGCCGGAGCGCCCCCGAGGCCCCGCGCCTCCCCGTCCCACCGGCGCCCGGCCTGCGGGAGATCCTCTTCCCCCGGCGGGGACTCTCGGCCACCGAGGGGCTCATCCTGTTGAACCTGCTGGTCTCGGCGGTCCTGATCGTCGCGCTGGGGAGCCACTACACCTACACCATCCGGGAGTGGACCTCGAACTGGTGGTATGCCATCGCCGGCCACCGCGGCTACTACGCCTGGCTCTTCACCATCTTCATCCACGCCGGCCCCGAGCACCTGGGGGCCAACATGGTCTCGCTCCTGGCCGGAGCGGGCGCAGTGGAGTTCCTGGCCGGGAAGCGGTGGACGGTGGCCGTCTACCTGGTGACCGGGCTGGTGGGGATGGCCGTTTCCTACTGGGGGCATCCCGGCCCCCCCATCTCCATCGGGGCCTCGGGGGCGGTCTACGGGCTCCTGGGCGCGACGGTGGCGTTCCTCCTGCGGCGCCAGCGGACCTTCTCACTCCGCCAGCGGTGGAAATCGCGCCGCATCTACATCCCGCTCTTCGTGGCCCTCTACCTGCCCGCGCTGCTCAACGCCGACTACTTCGCGCACTCGGGAGGGCTGGTCTCCGGGTTCCTGATGGGGCTTCTCCTACCCCCCCACCGCCGGCTGCGGGATCTGGTCGAGCGGGATCGGGCGGCGGCGGAGCCGGCGACGCTTCACCAGACCAAGGCCTGACCGTCGGCCCGGCGGTCGCTGCCCGCGGCCAGCACCCCGTCCGCGTCGCGAAGGATGATCTGCCCGCGGCCGAAGGGTCCGGCCCCGGCCGCCGGTTGCAGCCGGTGCCCCCGGGCGGCCAGCGCCTCCGTCGTCTCCCGCGGCCATCCCGTCTCCACGTCCACGTCCAGATCCCGGGTCCACTGCCAGCGGGGCAGATCCAGAGCGGTCTGGGGAGGGAGCCCGAAGTCCACCAGGGCCCGCACCACCTGCACGTGCCCCTGGGGCTGCATGTGACCCCCCATCACCCCGAAGGGCCCCCAGGGCGCCCCGTCCCGGGTGAGGAAGCCGGGAATAATGGTGTGGAAGGGCCGCTTCCCGGGCCCGACGACGTTGGGGTGGCCGGGCTCGAGCGTGAACCCCGCTCCCCGGTTCTGGAGCGCGATCCCGGTTCCCGGCACCACCACCCCGGAGCCGAAGCCCATGTAGTTGGACTGGATCAGGCTCACCATCATCCCGTCCGCGTCGGCCGCGACCAGGAACACCGTGCCCCCGGTGCGGGGAAGCCCGGTGGCCCGCACCGCGGCCCGGCTCCCGATCTTCCCGCGCCGCCGGGCCAGGTACTCCGGATCGAGGAGGGCGATCGGCTCCAGGATCATGTGCGGGGGATCAGCCACGTGGCTCTGGGCATCCGCGAAGGCCAGCTTCACCGCCTCCACCGAGGCGTGCACGCCGGCCGGATCGTCCCAGACACTCCCCGCGGGGAGGCTCTCCAGCATCCCGAGGGCGGCCAGGGCCACGATCCCCTGACCGTTGGGAGGCAGCTCCCAGACCTCGGCGCCGCGGTACCGCACCGAGAGCGGGTGCACCCACTCGCTCCGGTGGGCGGCCAGGTCCACCGCGCGCAGCAGCCCCCCGGTCTCCGCCGCGAAGGCATCGACGGCCGCGGCCAGCTCTCCTTCATAGAAATCACGGCACGCCGAGGCGGCCAGCCGCTCCAGGGTTCGCGCGTGGTCCGGGAGCCGCACCCGCTCCCCCACCGCCGGCCCCCGGCCGGCCGGGGCGAAGGTCGTCTTCCAGCCGGCGATCTCCGGGTCCCGGAGCGCGGCGAACCCCTCGGCCGCCCGCGCCCAGTAGAAGGCCACCACCGGGGCCACCGGATGGCCCGCTTCCGCCAGCCGGATGGCCGGGGCCAGCACCCGCGGGAAGGGCAGCCGCCCGAATCGTCGGTGCAGATCCGCCCAGGCGGCGGGAGCGCCGGGCACGGTGACCGGCCACCAGCCCCGGACGGGCATCGTCTCGTGCCCGGCACTGCGGAGGGCCTCCGGGGTCAGCCTGGCCGGGGACCGCCCGCTCCCGTTCAGGCCGTGCAGCTTCCCCTCGGCCCAGACCAGGGCGAAGGCGTCGCTTCCGATCCCGTTGCTGGTCGGCTCCACCACGGTCAGCGCCGCGGCCATCCCCACCGCCGCGTCCACCGCGGTCCCCCCCTCGCGCAGGAGTTCCTCCCCCGCCTGGGCGGCCAGGGGATGCGAGGTGGCGGCGGCGCCGGCGGTGCCGTAGACGGAACGATCGGTCACCGGCTCAGTCCGCGTCCGCGATCAGCCCCCGCTCCACCGCGGGCAGGGTGTGGACCTGCTCGTAGCGGCCCCAGCGCGGCCGGTAGACGTACTCGGGGGGCGCATCGTCTCGGATGCGGTCCCGGAGCGGCTGGAGCACGGAGGCCGCCTCGGCGGGGTTGCCGCCGGTGCGGGCGATCCGGGCCAGGACGATGCGGGCCAGGTCGGACCAGGGAGCCAGCTCCAGGGCCCGGGCGGCGGCGGTGCGCGCGCCCTCGGCGTCCCCCTCCTCGATCCGGAGCCAGCCGGTCAGGGCCAGCACGTCCGGATCCTCGGCGTCCAGGAGCCGGGCCTCGTCGAGTTGCTTCCCGGCCCGCTCGGTCTCTCCGGCCCGGAGCAGGTCGCGGGCGAAGTCCGCACGCAGGGCCACCACCCCGGTCCGGTGCCGCACGGCCTCCTCGTAGACGGTCCAGGCCCCGTCCCAGTCCCCGGCCAGGGCCAGGGAGGCGGCCCGGCCCCAGAGCCCCTCGGGATTGTCCGCCTGGTAGTCGAGGGCCCGCGCGTAGGCGGCGCCGGCGGAGTCCGCGTTCCCGGCCACCCAGTAGAGCCGGCCCAGCTCGAGGTCCACGCGATAGCGTTCGTTCTCCCGGACCCGGTTCCGCGACGCGCGCAGGGTCTCGATGGCCGCGTGCAGGCCGCGCCCCGCGGTCCAGAGCGCGTCCGCGTGGCGCAGGGCCAGGGTCGCGCTCTCGGGCTGGCGGGCCGACTCCCGCGAGGCGAGTTCCAGCGCCTTCCCGGCCTCGCCGTCCACCTCCAGGGCGAAGGCCAAGGACGCCTGGGCGGTCTCCTCGTCCGGCGCGCGCTCGATGGCCTGCCGGTAGGCGGCCACCGCCTCCTCCGGCTTCCCCATCTCCAGCCGGTCGTCCCCCCGGTTGACGTAGGCCACCGCATAGCAGCTGTCCACGTCGACCTCGTTCATCATGACCAGGACCAGGTGCTCCAGGGCCGGGTCCTTCTCGTCCAGGCGCTCCTTCACGATCTCCCGGGTGTCGTAGGCGTCCCGCCGCGGCGACTCCAGCGCGTTGGCCCCCTCGGCGAAGTACTCCCACACGCTCCCCCCGGCGTAGCGGCTCAGGAAGGCGTCGTTCCCGGCCTCGTCCCGCTCCTTCGCCCGGTGGTAGAGATCCTGGATCTCCCGCCCCCGGCCCGAGGGGAGCACCCCGTGGACCTGGTGGGTGAGCTCGTGGAGCACGGTGTTGTAGCGGTCGAAGACGGTGCGCTCCACGTCCTCGATGCCGGTCACCGTGTGGTAGCCGCCGCAGCCCCGGACGTCGTCCCAGAGCCGGGAGTCGTAGCTGATCCGCTGGTCGCGCAGCAGTTCCTGCCCCGGGGTCTCGGACAGCAGCTCGTAGAGGGGCTTGATGTAGTAGGTGGCGCCGCCCTCCACCAGGACGGGAATGAAGCGCTTCCAGGGGGCGATGGAGAGCGCCACCCGCTTCTTGTGCCGCGGGCTCAGGGCGTTCCAGTTCACCACGAACGTCTCGATCCCCGGGACGTCGGGCATCGGCTCGGCGTCGAAGCGCGCCTCCTGCGCCGCGTGGTGGATCTCCACCGCCAGGCGCTGCCCTTCCAGCGCCTTGGCCATGCCGTTGTGGGCGCGGCCGTATTCCGGACAGGCGGCCAGGGCCTTCATGAACTCCCGGCGGGCCGCCTCGTAGCCCCGCTCCGCGAAGTCGAGGGAGCCCAGCCGCACCGGGACGTCGGCCCAGCCGGGGTGGGCCCCGGCCAGGGCGGTGTAGGCGGCGCGGGCCCCGTCAGCGCTCCCCTGGGCCAGGAGCGCGTCGGCCGCGGCCAGGGCGGCGCGTCCGTCCCGGTCGGCGAAGGCCTTCGGGTAGGCCGCCTCCAGCTCGGTGTAGTTCTTGTCCGCGTAGCCGTTCCCCAGCATGTAGTGGGCGGCCTCGTGGTACGGGGCGATCCGGACCGCGAGCTTGGTGGCGGCGATGGCGTCGGCGGTCCGCCCCAGGCGGATGAGGGTGTTGGCCAGGGTCATGAGCAGATCCGGGTCCGGCTCCGAGAGCCCGAGGGCCCGGGTGAGGGCATCGAGCGACCCGTCGAAGTCGCGCTGGCGGTAGAGCACGGTTCCCAGGCCGTGCCAGGCGCGGGCGCTGTCCTCGCCGCCGGCGCAGAAGGGCAAGGCCTCCTCGTACTTGGCCCGGGCCTCGTCGAAGCGCAGGAGCCGGCCGGCCAGGGATGCCGCGGCCAGCCGATCGGCCGGGGTGGCGGTACCGGAGGCCAGGCGCCCGACCTCGGCCGCCTCCACCCGGCCCAGGTCGTCGATCAGCGTCCACCAGCGGTAGGCCAGGGCCCGCACTTCGTCGTTGTCGGGGTCGCTCGCCTGGAGCGCCTCCAACAACTCGGGCACCCGGGCGAAGTCCTGCACGGCCAGGCAGGCCCGGACGGCCAGGATGCGGCCCCGCACCCCGGCGGCCAGGAGGGAGTCCATCAGGCCGTAGGCCTCGTCCGGCTGCCCGGTGGTGAGCAGCAGTTCCGCCCGCTCGACGGCGGCCCCGGTCTTCCCGGTGGCGGCCAGCTCGTCCAGGGCCGCGGTGCGGTCGGCGACCCGTTCCCGGACCGGGTCCAGAAGGTCCGCGTGGACGGGCGCTCCGGTGAATCCCAGGAGCAGGCTGGCGAGAACGAGCGAACGAACCGGACCATGCATGGCGACGACTCCCCTCGTGGCGTGACAACCGGGCGGACGCCCCGGACGCCGCACGCGGCGGCGCGGGGCCGCGGGGATTGTACCCAATGCCGGCCCGTTTAGGAGATTCGGTCCGCCGGACCGGGTCCTGGGGGAAACCGCCCGGCCTTCCCGGCGACAGCCCCCCGGAGAGGCGCCATGACCGCCGTGGACCGCCTTCCTAAGTCCCGGGGTGGAAACGGACGATGCCGGAAAGGACCGGGACGTCCGCAGCATCGCCCCGGCCAGGAGGCTACCGTCATGTCCCGCAGGACAGCTCCGGTCCACCCGGCCCGGCTCGCGCTCACCGCCCTCGGGCTCCTCTGTCCGGCCCTGGCCCCGGCTGCGCTCCCCCCCTCCGCCCACGACGATCACTGGCTCTCCACCGGCCCCGCTCCCGAGCTCGACGGCCAGGTGGTCGCGGCCACCGCCTTCGAGGGGGACCTGGTGGCCGGCGGGTACTTCGCGGTGGCGGGTCCGGTCCCGCTCAATCACATCGGGCGCTGGGACGGCTCGGCCTGGCATGCCCTGGGGAGCGGGCTGAACGGTCCGGTGACCCGCCTCTGTCCCTTCCAGGACGGCCTGGCGGCCTCGGGCGCGTTCACCGTGGCCGGAGTCGACTCGGCCGAGAACGTGGCCCTGTGGCGGGACGGGGCGTGGAGTCCTCTCGGAAAGGGGTTCACCTCGGCGCCGGCGGCCTTCGCCGTCTACAACGACCGGCTGGTGGCGGGAGGGTATTTCTGGCGCTCCCAGGACTTCGAGATCGACAGATACGGCCATCGCCTCCATCCGGCCGCCAATCGAATCTGCGCCGCCACCTGGACGGGCTCGGAATGGGAACCGATGGGGACCCTGGGCGACAACACCGCCCTTTCCAGCCCGGTCCGCGACCTGGTGGTCTACCGGGGAGACCTCCTGGCCGCCGGGTGGATCCGCGACGGCGGCAACTACGGGATGGCCCGCTGGGACGGCACCCGCTGGAACCCCTGCGGTCCCGTGCTCGACGGCACGAATCACCGGCACACCGGCTTCAACGCGTTCACGGTCTACAACGGACTCCTGGTGGCCGGAGGGATCTTCGACCGCGGCACCTACCAAGGGGGCCGGCCTCCCGGGGCCGTGGAGGTGGTCGCGAACAACGTGATGACCTTCGACGGCGCCACCTGGGCTCCCCTGGGGGAGGGGCTGGACGGCGGCGTCCTCACATTGGCCGTGCAGAACGAGGTGCTGGTGGCGGCCGGTACCTTCACCCGGTCGGGAACGCGGCCCCTGAACCACGCCGCGTGGTGGGACGAGACCACCCGGAGCTGGCAACCCCTGGGCGCGGGCACCGACGGTATGGTCCGCACCCTGGCCCCGGTGGGTGACGCCCTGTTCGCCGGAGGCAGGTTCCTGGAGGCGGGTGGGGTGGAGAGTCCGTACCTGGCCACCTGGAAGAACCAGGCCTGGACGGCGTTTCCTTCCCGGCCCGCCTTCATCATCGAGCCCGTCCACTCGCTCCTGGATTACCGGGGCAGTCTGGTCGGCTACGGCAACGGCCTGCTGGTCTGGAAGGACGGCGAGTGGTCGGTCCTTTCCGGGTTTCATGCGAACCACGAGTTGTCCACGAGCTACAGGTTGAACACGGATTGGGGAGATCACTACGACCTCCGCATCGGGCTGGATCCCGCGGGGCGGGTGATATCGCCGTACAGGTCCTGGGACGGGTCGATCGAGTCGCCGGCAACTCCCCCCGGCAACACCGGCCTGGTGATGACGACCTTCGAGGGGCGTCTGGTGGCGGGAGGCGGGACCTATGCCGGCGGGTCCATGGTCGAGGTCCTGGACGGAAGCTCATGGCAACGGATGGCGGCCGGGCTCGTCGATCCCGGTTGGGGACGGGTCCGGGCCCTCCGCGTGGTGGACGGCCGCCTGTTCGCCGCCGGTCTCTTCGACGTGGACGACGGACCGGGCAGCGGGAACCTCGCGGTCTGGAGCGGGTCCCGTTGGACCGCCTTCGCCCCGGGGACCAACAACCTGGTCGAGGATCTGGCGGTCTACCAGGGGGACCTCGTCGCCGCCGGCTGGTTCACGGAGGCCGGAGGCGTTGCCGCCGCCCACATCGCCCGCTGGGACGGCACGGCCTGGCATCCCCTGGGCGCGGGCCTGGACGGCCCGGTCCACGACCTGGCCGTCTACGACGGCCGGCTGATCGCCGGCGGGCGCTTCCAGAGAGCCGGCGCCTGGACGGCCCCGAACGTGGCCGCCTGGGACGGCACCGGATGGAGTCCCCTGGGGAGCGGCGCCGACGGCGAGGTCTACGCGCTGGCCGAGCACGCGGGCGATCTCTTCCTGGGCGGCCGCTTCATCGCGGCCGGCGGTCGCACCTCCATCCACTTCGCCCGCTGGCGGGACGGCTCCCCGATTCCCCGGTTCACGGAGCTGGACGCGGTGCGGACCGCCGGCGGGGCGCGGATCCGCTGGAACGCCGAGGCCGTACCGGGCGATTTCCGCGGGTTCGCCATCCTGCGGGAGGCGTTCGGGAAGGAGCCGGAGCGGATCACCGCGGATATCCTGGACCCTTCCGACGAGTACCTGGACAGGAACGCCCCGGCCGGCCCCGTCACCTACCGCATGGCCACGCTTGTCTACTCGGGGAAGGTCTCCCCCGTGGCCGCGGTCACCGTGGCGGCCGAGGCCGGCCTGGCCCTGCGTCTCGGCCCCACCCGGCCCAACCCGTTCCAGGGAAGCACCCGGATCAGCTTCGCCAGCGGCTTCGAGGGACCGGTGCGGCTGGCGGTGATCGCGGTGACCGGCCGGGTGGTGACGACGCTGGTGGACCGGACGCTCCCTCCCGGGGAGTTCGAAGCCGTGTGGGACGGCTCCGATGCCGCCGGCCGGCGCGCGGCCGCCGGGCTGTACTTCTTCCGCCTCACCACGCCCGAGGGCACCCGGGTGGTGAAGATGCAGAAGCTGCAGTAGCGCCGGCGGGCGCGGACAAAAGGAAAAGGGCCGCGTTGCCGCGGCCCTTTGAGGACCCAGGTAACGGCGCGCGATGTTACTCGCGCGCCGTCCCGGGACTGTGACTGTTCATAGGCAACAACCTCCCCCGCCTGCACGGCGGCACCCGGCCTCGATGCGTCTGTCCTCGGCGAGCCCAGGGCTCGGCCGGCGCGCGTCAAGTACGTCCGGATGTTCGGATGTGACCCGTCGGGTCCCGTTCCTCAGAGAGCCGGGCCGGTCGGCCCCGCCCACAGGCGCCTGGAGGAGCCGTCTCCTCCGGCGCATCGAATCGGGAGCCTACCACGCAACCCGGGCACCACCAACGACTTCTAGAGGGCCCGGAGCCCCCGCCGGGAGCCCCGGGCTCCGGCCGGGTACCGTAACCCATTGTCGTAGCACCGATTAACGGAACAAGGAACGGGGGGAAAAGCCGGGCCATCTCTGCTACACTCCTCCGCTTTCACGAAGGACCTTCTCCCTGGCCAAAGGCAACCGCCCCGACGACATGAACGGTCACCCCGAGTCTCGCAGCCCCCGTCTCTTCCGCTACGCCCAGCTCGTCACCGTCGCCGTCGTGTTCCTGCTCGTCGCGGGAGCCATGGTGACCAGCACCGGCTCCGGACTGGCCGTCCCCGACTGGCCCCTCTCCTTCGGTCAGGTCATGCCCCCCATGAAGGGGGGCGTCTTCTACGAGCACGGCCACCGTATGGTGGCCACCGCGGTGGGACTCCTGACCATCCTCCTCGCGGTCTGGATCCAGAGGGTCGATCCCCGCCCGTGGATGCGGAGGCTGGGATGGACCGCCCTGGGATTGGTCATCGTCCAGGGGCTCCTGGGCGGCATGACCGTGCTTCTCAAGCTGCCGGTCTGGACGTCGGCCGCCCACGCCTGCCTGGCCCAGGGTTTCTTCCTGGTCGTGGTCTTCCTGGCCCTGGCCCTCTCCCCCGGTTGGGAGCAGCGGTCGGAGGGCCCCGGCCCCGCCGGCAGGTTCCCGGTCCTGGCCGTCCTGGCCACCGGCGCCATCTACATCCAGCTCATCCTGGGCGCGGTCATGCGCCACATGAACGCGGGGCTGGTCATCCCCGACTTCCCCCTGGTCTTCGGGGGCCTGGTCCCCCCGCACTTCACCCCCGAGATCGCGGTGCACTACGCCCATCGTCTCTGGGCAGTGGTGGTCCTGGTCGCGGTGCTCGCGGCCGCGGTATCCACCCTGCGCGGGGCCGGGGACCGGACCGATCTCAAGCGGCCGGCCCGGCTCATGATCTTCCTGGTGCTGTTCCAGATTCTGCTCGGCGCCTCGATCATCTGGACCCGGCGCGAGGTGGGGGTGACCTCGACCCACGTGGTGGTGGGGGCCATCCTCCTGGCCACCAGCTTCGTGCTCACCGTGCGCAGTTGGCGGTTCGCCGCCTCCCACGCCGTGGCCCGGCCGGATCCGGCGGGCCGGCGCGAGACCGCCCGGCTCGGAGGCGCGCCGGCATGAAGCAGGGCGCCCTCTATCGCGGCGAGACCATCCGGCAGCCCTCGGTCCTGGCCGACTACGTGGAACTGGCCAAGCCCCGGATCACTCTGCTGGTGGTGCTGACCGCGGCCGTGGGCTACTTCATGGCCAGCCGGAGCGGCCTCTCGCTCTTCGGCCTGCTGCACACCATGCTCGGCACCGGCCTCGTCTCCGGCGGAGCCAGCGTGCTGAACCAAGTCTCGGAGCGGGACGTCGACGCCAAGATGCACCGGACCCGGAACCGGGCCATCCCCGCGGGCCGGGTGAGCCCGGAAAGCGCCCTGGTCTACGGCACCCTGCTCGGTCTGGGCGGGGTCCTCTACATCATCCTGGCCCTGAACCTGACCGCCGCCCTCCTGGCCGCGGCCACCCTGGCCTCCTACGTCTTCATCTACACCCCGCTCAAGCGGCGGACCAGCCTCAATACCCTGGTGGGGGCCGTGCCCGGCGCGCTCCCCCCGGTCGGGGGATGGGCCGCGGCCACCGGCTCGCTCCCGCGCGAAGCCTGGGTGCTGTTCCTGATCGTCTTCCTGTGGCAGATCCCGCACTTCCTGGCCCTGGCCTGGATCCTCCGGCACGACTACGAGCGGGGCGGGCTCAGGATGCTCACCGTGGACGACCCGGAGGGGAAGGTCACCGGTCGGCACATCGCCCTCGGTTCCCTGGCCCTGGTCCCGGTGAGCCTCACCCCCACCCTGCTCGGCCTGACCGGGGCCGTCTACTTCACCGGGGCCCTGGCCCTCGGGCTGGCTTTCGCCGCGGTGGCGGTGTGGATGTCGCGGACGCCGGACTCGACCAAGGCCAAGTGGCTCTTCCTCGCTTCCATCGTCTACCTTCCCGCGCTCCTGGCCGTCATGATGATCGACCGCCTCCCGGGCTAGAAGCATGCCCAGCCTCGGATCCAGCCCCCGGGAACGGTTCGTGTGGGGGGTCCTGATCGCGGGGCTCCTGGCCGTGGCCCTCGTGGCCGTCCTCTCCCGGTTCCAGACGCCGCCCCCCGGTCTCCAGCGATACGGACCCGTTCCCTCCTTCACCCTGACCGACCAGAACGGGGAGCCTTTCTCGGACACCCAGCTCGCGGGGCGGGTCTGGCTGGCCGACTTCATGTTCACCCGCTGCCGGGGGCTCTGCCCCGTCCTCACCCGGCGCATGAAGGAGGCCGCCGGCGCCTTGGCCGGCCGCGAGGGATGGACCATGGTTTCCTTCAGCGTTGACCCGGAGTTCGACACCCCCGAGGTCCTGGCCGCCTACGCCGGGGAACACCAGGCGGACACCGCCCGGTGGTCGTTCCTCACCGGTTCCCGGCAGACGGTGCGGGACCTGAGCACCGAGGGCTTCCACCTGGCGGTGGACGACGCCCCCCCGGGCGGAGGCGATCCGATCCTGCACAGCCAGAGCATCGTGCTGGTGGACCGGGAGGGGGAGATTCGCGGGTACTACGACGCCCTGGATCCGGAAGAGATGGCTCGGCTTCCCGAGGACGCACGCCACCTGCTCGGGGAGTCCCGGTGATCGACCTGCACGATCTGCCGCTCCTCGACGCCTACCTGAACGGGATCAGCGCGGCCTGGCTCCTGGCCGGGCGCCGGTTCATCCTGAAGGGGAACCTGAGGCGGCACCGCATTTGCATGCTGGCCGCCCTGGGCACCTCGGTCCTGTTCCTGATCTCCTACCTCACCTATCACGCCCAGGTGGGGACCAACCACTTCCGGTCCGGGGGGTGGATCCGTCCGGTGTACTTCACCATCCTCACCACCCACACCATCCTGGCCGTGGCCATCGTACCCCTGGTCCTGGTCACCCTCACCCGGGCGCTCAAGAGCCGGTTCCCCGCCCACCGGAAGCTGGCCCGCGTCACCTGGCCGGCCTGGATGTACGTCTCGGTGACCGGGGTCCTGATCTACGTCCTGCTCTACCAGGTGGATCCCCGGCTGGGCGGGCCGGCGCCCTGAGGCCGAGAGCTCCCCGTTCCCCCCGCGCGCCCCGGGTCGACCCTCGGCCGGTCGAGCGGGTACAATTCGGCTTTCCCGTTATCTCCAGGAGGACCTGCATCATGACGGACACGAACCGTTACACGAAGGTCATGGAACGGGCGGCCGAGCTGGCCGACCTCGAGAGCGCAGCATCCCTGGTGAGCTGGGACCAGGAAGCCAAGATGCCCAAGAAGGGTATCGCCGGCCGCTCCCACGTCACCGCCGCCCTGGCCGGTCTCTACCACGAGAAGTTCACCGACCCCGGACTCGGCGAGGACCTGGAGCGGCTGACCGCCTCCGGCGGCCTGGACGAGGTCGAGGCGCGGCAGATCGCGGAACTCAAGCGGCTTCGCGACCGCGCGGCCAAGCTGCCGCGGAAACTGGTGCAGACCATGGCCGAGCTGCATTCCCGGGCCACCGCGGCCTGGGCCGAGGCCCGGGCGGCCAAGGACTTCCCTTCCTTCGCCCCGCTCCTGGAGGAGACCTTCCGGCTCAAGCGGGAGATGGCGAATGCGATCGGCCACGACGGCGAGCCCTACGACGCGCTCCTCAACGAGTTCGAGCCCGGAGCCCGCACCGAGGACGTGGTTCGCATCCTGGAAGCGGTCCGGGACTTCCTGATCCCGGTGGTGCGGGACATCGGGGAGAGCCCGGTCCGGCCCGATCCCGGCATCACCGCCGGCCCCTTCGACGAGACGGTCCAGGACGCCTTCGGCCGGGAGGTGGTGGCGGCCATGGGCTTCGACCTGGAGGCGGGACGGCTCGACACGTCGGCCCATCCCTTCACCAGCGGGATCCACGAGGGGGACACCCGCCTCACCACCCGGTACAAGCCGGACCTGTCGGTGGGCCTGTTCGGAACCATCCACGAGGCCGGGCACGGCCTCTACGAGCAGAACCTCCCCCGCGAGGCCCGCCGCACGCCGATCGGGGTGGCCACCTCGCTGGGCATCCACGAGTCCCAGTCCCGCCTGTGGGAGAACATGGTGGGTCGGAACCGCAACTTCTGGGTCCATTTCTTCCCCCGGCTCCAGAAGGCCTTTCCCGGCCGGCTGGGCTCGGTCTCCCTGGACGATTTCCACCTGGCCGTCAACCACGTCCGCCCCAGCCTCATCCGCATCGAGGCCGACGAGGTCACCTACAACCTGCACATCGTGCTCCGGGTGGAACTCGAGCGGGACCTGATCGGCGGGCGCCTGGCGGTGAACGACCTCCCCGAGGCCTGGAACGGCAAGATCCGGAAGTACCTGGGGATCACGCCCCCGTCGGTGGACGTGGGGGTGCTGCAGGACATCCACTGGGCGAGCGGCCTGATCGGCTACTTCGCCACCTACTCCCTGGGGAACCTCTACGCCGCCCAGCTCTACGCGGCGGCGGGAAGAGACATCGGGAATCTGGAGGCGCGGATCGCCAAGGGCGAACTCCTGCCGCTCCGGGACTGGCTGGTGGAACGGGTCCACCGGGTGGGACGGCGCTACGACGCGGAGGAGATCGTCCAGCGGGCCACCGGGAAGGCGCCCTCCACCGAGGACTTCGAGGCCTACATCCGGTCCAAGTTCGGGGCGCTCTACAACCTGTCCCCGGCCGCGGGCCGGTAGCCCCGGCGCGGCGCACAGGGATCCGCCGGGGCGGGGAACCGCCACGGGTCAGGAGAAGAGCTTCTCCACCGCCTCCACCGCCTCGGGGAGGGCAAACACCACCACGCGGTCGCCGTCCTCGACCTGGGTGTCGCCGCGGGGGATGACCACCTCCTTGCCCCGGATGATGGCCCCCACGATGGCCCCCTTGGGGAAGTTGAGGTCGGTGAGCGGCTTCCGGGTGATCGGGTTGTCGGCGTGGGCCACCAGCTCCAGGAACTCGGCCTCGTTCTCCTTGAGCTGGGCGAAGGAGACGATCTCCCCGCGGCGGCAGAACTTCATGATGGCGGCGGCGGTGCTGAGCCGCACCGAGACCGCGGCGTCGATCCCCACCACCGGCACCAGGGGGACGTAGTTGGAGCGCCGGATGACGGAGATGGTCTTCTTGGCGCCCAGGTGGCGGGCCAGGAGACAGGACATGATGTTCGTCTCCTCGTCGTTGCTGGCGGCGATGAAGGCGTCCACGTCCTTCACCCCTTCGCTCTCCAGGAGTTCCACGTCGGTGCCGTCCCCGACCAGGACCATGACCTTGTCCAGTTCGTCCGCCACCCGTTCCGCCTTCTCGCGCTTGACCTCCACCATCTTGACCTGGATTTTGTGATCGACGAGATAGCCGGCCAGGTGGCGGGAGATCGGACCCGCCCCCACGATCATCACGTAGTGGGCCGGTTCCACGTACACGCCCAGGAGGCTCATGAGGGTGGGCATGGCCGCCCGCCGGCCCACCATGAAGATGTGGTCCCCGACCTGGAGCACGGTGTCCCCGTCGGGGATCAGGGTCTTCCCTTCGCGGACCACCGACACCACCGTGGCCGGCTGGACCCCGAACAGCGAATCCACCTCGCGCAGCGACTTACCCAGGACCGGGGCCTCCTCGGAGACGTAGAGCCCGATCATGCGCACCCGGGCGTTTCCGAAATCGCTCACGTCGCTGGCCCCGGGAAGGGAGATCAGGCGCTCGATCTCCAGTGCCGCCACCAGGTCGGGGTTGATCATGAGGTCCACCCCCACCTCCCGCATGGAGCGGTCGGCCCCTTGGCGGTAGTAATCCACGTTCTTGACCCGGGCGATCCGCCGGGGGATGCCCAGGGCCTTCCCGCTCACGCAGGCCACGATGTTGACCTCGTCCACATCGGTCACGGCCACGATCATGTCCGCGCCGCGGGCCCCGGCCGCGTCCAGGACGCTGACGCTGGCCCCGTTCCCCTGGACGGTCATGGCGTCCAGGGTGCGGTCGGCCTGGGACGCCCGGACGGGGTCCTGCTCGACCATGATGATGTCGTTCCCCTCCTGGGAGAGGTGGGAGGTGATGTGGGTCCCGACCTCCCCCGCGCCGACGACTACGATCTTCATGGGTTGCCTCGCCTCCGCCTCCGGCCTCCGGGGCACCCCGGGGCAGGGCCGACGGTTGAATTCAAGCGAAGGAGTGTAGCAGAGTCCCGGGGTTCCTCCCCCTTTCTCCAGGGCCCCGGTGGGTGTAGGCTGGGCCCATGAAACAACATCAAGAGACGCTGTCCATCTCCCCGAACGGCAGGGGGTTACACGACATCACCCGCCTGGTGGGAGCGATCGTGGACCGGGCGGGCGTCGAGACCGGACTGTGCCACGTCTTTCTCCGCCACACCTCGGCCAGCCTGGTCATCCAGGAGAACGCGGACCCCAGCGCCGCCCGCGATCTGGAAGCCTGGTTCCTGAAGGCGGCCCCGGACGGGGACCCGGCCTACCGCCACGACGCCGAGGGCCCGGACGACATGCCGTCCCACATCCGGTCCGCCCTCACCTCGACCTCGGAACTCATCCCGGTGGTGGCCGGGCGGCTGGGTCTGGGGACCTGGCAGGGGCTCTTCCTGTTCGAGCACAGGCTCCGTCCCGGGCGGCGGCAGGCGGTGGTCCACGTGTGGGGCGAGTAGCGCTCGCCCCCGCGGCCGCCGGCCTGGACCCCGGGCGGAAGAGGGGCTCAGGATCGAGGGGTCGACTCCGGCTCCCGGCGGTGGCTGCCGGCGCCCAGCCGCTGTAGCGCCCAGGCCGCGTGCTCCCGCACCACCGGCGAGGGATCCGAGGCCGCGGCCCGCTCCAGGGCCGGCACCGCATCCGGCCCCCCCACGTTGCCCAGGGCCACGCAGGCGTTCCGGGCCAGCCCCTCGCGCTTGGCCCGCATCACCGCCGTCCCCGCGAACCGGGCCAGGAAGACCGCGTCGTCCATGGCCACCAGTTCCACCAGGAGCGGGGCCAGGAGTTCCGGGCGCGGCCGGAACTGCGCCTCCCGGGCCCGGCGGGCGAAGCGATTCCAGGGGCAGGCCTCCAGGCAGTCGTCGCAGCCGAAGACGCGGTCGCCCAGGAGCGGCCGGAGTTCGACGGGAATCGAGCCCCGGTGCTCAATGGTCAGGTAGGAGATGCAGAGCCGGGCGTCGAGCTGGTAGGGAGCGGGAATGGCCCCGGTGGGACAGGTCTCGATGCAGCGGCTGCACGTCCCGCAGAAATCACCCCCCGGGACGTCCGGCTCCAGTTCCAGATCGATCAGCACCTCGCCCAGGAGCAGCCAGGAGCCCCACTCCCGGGAGACCAGGTTCGTGTGCTTCCCCCGCCAGCCCAGGCCCGCGCGCTCGGCCCAGAGCTTCTCCAGCACCGGGCCGGTATCCACGTAGCTCCGGACCGCGGCCCCTGGGAAGGCCTCGCGGATCCGGTCCTCCAGGCCGGCCAGGCGGCGCTTCAGGACCTTGTGGTAGTCCCGGCCCCGGGCGTAGCGGGCGATGCGCCCCGTGCCCGCCGGGCGCTCCTGTGGGCCGCCGCCGTCCCCGTGGTTCATGGCCACCGCCACCACCGAGCGCGCGCCGGCCAGGACCTTCCCCGGGTCCAGGCGCTTCTCCGGAAACCGGCTCATGTAGGCCATGGACCCGTGCCGATCCCGTTCCAGCCAGCGGCGGAACCGGGCGGCGTCCGGGGTCCCTTCCAGCGCCTCCGGTATCGCCACCCCGGCCACGTCGAAGCCGGCGGCCAGGGCCAGCCGCCGGACGGTCGCGCTGCGCTCGCGCCGGGCCGCGGCCTCTTGAGACTCCGGATTCATGAATGCCCCTTATCTCCCGGCCCTTCCAGGGGTTCCCGGGCGGGAATCCCCGACCTCCCCTCCAGTATAGGGGCCGGGGGGCGGTCCTGCCCCTCCCGGGTTTCCTGTACACTCAGGGGTTTCCGGAACCTGAAAGGCGCACCATGTCCCGATACTTCCTGGCCGGCATGATGGGCGAGACCCCGCTCCGGTTCGAGCTGGGCCCCGCCGTCCAGACCGTGGGCCGGACCCCCGAGAACGAGATCCACATCCCGGATCCGGCGGTCTCCCGCCGGCACGCCCAGATCCACGTCGCCGACGACAAGGTGCACCTGGAGGACCTGGACAGCATGAACGGGACCCTGGTGAACGGACGGCCCCTGAAGGGCTCGGTGGTCCTGGGCCTCGGGGACAAGGTCCGGTTCGGCCACGCCACCCTCGCCCTGGTCCAGCACGAGGCCACCCCGTACACCAGCCTGGCCAACGAGAGCAGTGCCGGGATGACCCTGACCACCACCATCCAGGAGATCCGGAACCAGGCCGGCCGTAGCCGCTCGGACCGTATCCTGTCCGCCCTGGCCGAGACCGGGCAGATGCTGAGCAAGCGGATGGACCTCTCCGAACTCTACGAGCAGGTGATGGACCTCCTGGACCGCACCCTCACCACCAGCCGCATCATGCTGCTGGAGGGGACGGGACCCGAGGGGGAGCCGAAGGTCCTGGCCTCCCGGGTCAACCAGAGCGCGGCCGACGAGCCGCTGCGCCTGAGCAAGACCATGCTCCGGGAGATCATCGAGAACGGGCGATCCTTCCTCACCACCGACGCCGCCAACGACGCCCAGTGGGACACCAACAAGAGCATCGTGAGCCTGGGGGTCTACGCGGCCATGGGGGCGCCGCTGTTCGACAACGACCGGATCCTGGGCGCCATGTACGTGGACTCCAAGACCTCGGGACTCAACTACTCGGCCGAGGATCTCCAGCTCCTCACCCTCCTGGCCAACATGGTCGCGGTCAAGATCACCAACAGCCGGTTGGAAGATGAGGAACGCGCCCTGGAGGCGATCCGGCGGGAGATGGCCCTGGCCGCCCGCATCCAGACCAACCTGCTCCCGACCTCGATCCCCGAGGTCCCCGGCTACCAGATCTTCGCCCATCAGGACCCCTGCGAGGACATCGGCGGGGACCTCTACGACGTGCACCGGCTCCCCGACGGCCGGCTGTGGCTGGTGCTGGGGGACGTGACCGGACACGGGGTGGGGGCGGCCCTGCTCATGGCCAACTGCATGGCCGGGCTCCAGATCCTCGAGGACCAGGTGACCGATCCGTTGACCCTGGTGGACTACCTGGAGCGCCATCTGGAGCGGAACGTGGAGATCGGCCAGTACGTGACCCTCTTCGCCGGCCTCCTGGACCCGGCCACCGGGAAGCTCGACTACGTGAACGCCGGGCACCCGCCTCCCGTCATCCTGGGCCCGGGAGACGACGTGCACCTGCCGAGTTGCGGGCTGCCGGTGGCCATCCTGCCCGGAAGCCAGGAGCGGATCCTCCGGGACTGCGTGCTGAAGCCCGGGCAGAGCCTGCTCGTCTTCAGCGACGGGGTCTCGGAATTCGCCCAGGACGGGGTCCAGTATGACGAGGGTCCGATGCAGGAGTTCCTGGCCGCCAACCGGGATCACGACGCGGCGACCATGGGCCGGAAACTGCTCGACGACGTGGAGACCTTCGGCGGGGGGGTCCCCGCCGCCGACGACCTGACCCTGCTGGTGGTCAAGCGGTTCTGAGCGGCCGGCCGGGGGCGGTTCCCAACCAGCGGAGAGGATAGTGAACGTGCCGGATTCCCGGATCGCCGTGCTCGGCGCGGGGCCGATCGGCCTCGAGACCGCTCTCTACGCCCGCACCCTGGGCTTCCCGGTCACCGTCTACGAGGCGCGGGCGGTGGGGCACCACCCCTCGGCCTGGGGGCACGTCCGCCTCTTCACTCCCTGGGCCCTGAACGTGTCCTCGCTGGGCGAGCGGCGGCTTCGGGAGACCGGGGCCTGGACGATCGACCCCAAGGCCCTTCCCACCGGCCGGGACCTGGTCCGCGACTACCTCCGTCCCCTGGCCGGCCTCCCCGAACTGGCCGGCACCGTACGCGAGGGGATGCGGGTGGCCGCGCTCAGCCGCGGCGATCTGTTGAAAGGGGACGGGGTGACCGACGGCTCCCGGCGCGGGCGCCCCTTTACCCTGCTCCTGGAGTCTCCGGAGGGCGAGACGGTGGCCGAAGCCGACCTGGTGATCGACGCCACCGGGGTCTACGGACAGCCCAACGCCCTGGGGCGAGGCGGCATCCCCGCTCCCGGCGAGCGCGCCCTGGGAGACCGGCTGGAGACCGGCCTACCCGACGTGGCCGGACGCGACCGGGAGCGGTACGCCGGGAAACGGGTGCTGGTGGTGGGGAACGGTCTCTCCGCCGCCACCAGCGTGGTGGCCCTGGACGGGCTCCCGGAGACGGCGGTGATCTGGGTCACCCGGGGTGCGAGGCCGCCAGTAGCCGCGATCCAGGACGACACCCTCCCCTCCCGGGTGGCCCTCACCCGGGCCGCCAACGACCTGGCCGCCGGGAGCGGAGGCCGCGTGCGACACCTGGCCCGGAGTTCGGTGACCGGGTTCCGGGTGGAGGCCGGCGAGGTGCGGGCCACCCTGCTCACCCCGTCCGGCCAGGAGACGGTGGCCGCGGACCGGGTCCTGGCCCAGACCGGCTTCCGTCCCGACAACGGGCTCTACCGGGAACTCCAGGTCCACGAGTGCTACGCCTCCCAGGGCCCGATGAAGCTGGCCGCCGCCCTCCTGGGTGCGGCCGGGGGGGACTGCATGACCCAGAGCGGGTTCGGCCCCGATTCCCTGGTCCACCCGGAACCCGGGTTCTTCATCGTGGGCCACAAGTCCTACGGCCGGAACCCGGCTTTCCTGCTCCGCACCGGGCGGGAACAGATCCGGGACGTGTTCCGGCTGGTGAGCGGAGACGCCGGACTCGACCTCTATTCCGGCACCGTGTCCGGCCAGTCTCCCGCCGAGGCCGCCCGTGTTTGACCCCCGGCCGGGATCGAGCCCGGCCGGGGCCGAGTCGTCCCGCGCCGCCCGGCTGCCGCTGGAGCAGTTGACCTCGCTCTGGTTCCAGGTCACCGGCCTCCTCTGCAACCTCGAGTGCACCCACTGCCTCGTCGATTCCTCCCCGCGGAACAAGAGCATGACGTTCCTGGAGCGGGAGGCGGTCCGCGCCCGCCTGGCCGAGGCCGAGGCGCTGGGGGTGAAGGAGGTCTACTTCACCGGCGGCGAGCCGTTCCTGCACCCGGAGATGACCGGGATCCTCCGGGACGCGCTGGCGGTGGCCCCGAGCACCGTGCTCACCAACGGCACCCTGATCACCGAGCGCCTGGCCCGGAACCTGGGAGACCTCGCCCGCGGCTCCCGGTATTCGCTGGAGATCCGGGTCAGCATGGATCATCCCGATCCGGCCCGGAACGACTCGGTCCGGGGTCCGGGGGCCCACGCCAAGGCGCTCCGGGCGGTGACCCGGCTCCAGGCGGAGGGGATCCTGGCCATCGTGACCGCCACCGAGTACCTGGCCGGGAACGGAGACGGCGCCGTCGAGGGATGCGGGGCGGCGCCGGCGGAGCCGCTGGCCGAGGCGTTCCGCCGGCTGCTGCTGGATGCCGGGGTGAGCCGACCCCGGATCAAGACCCTACCCGTCTTCTACCTGGGGAAGCTCGAGGACCCCGCCCAGGGGGGGGCCATCACCCAGGACATGATGGCCATGCTGGAGCCGTCGGCGCTCCAGTGCTCGGCCACCCGGGTGGTGAGCGCGGACGGCATCTACGCCTGTCCGATCCTGGTCGGGAAGCGGATCGCCCTCATGGGACGGGGCGCCCTGGCCGACGCCCTGGGTCCGGTCCCCCTCGCCCACCACGCGTGCCGCACCTGCTACGAGACCGGCATGACCTGCGGGAACACCTAGAGGGAACGCCCCGGTGAGCGCATCGACCCCGGACCGGCTGAAGGAAGGCGCCCTGGCCGCGGTGGCCGGA
>Ga0307424_1000012_pt1 | contig 75997 bp, 69 predicted proteins | sample SalMarWE160320MG_FD_202157 | JGI IMG/M metagenome (GOLD analysis project Ga0307424, IMG submission 202157) | Salt marsh sediment microbial communities from the Plum Island Ecosystem LTER, Massachusetts, United States - WE1603-20 | ecosystem: Environmental > Aquatic > Marine > Intertidal zone >... | reverse complement strand
CCGGCAGGCGCACGCCCGCAAAGACGATCACGAGCAGCACCATTCCGCCGGACGCTCCCGCACGCGTCTCGGGAGTCAGCGGCGACGCCACGACGGCATGCGCACGCGCCCGCTCCACACCGCGCAGCGTCGTGATGGCGATGAGGACCGCGGCCACACCCGGAACGGCACTCCAGAGAATGACGTGATCCACGGACATCGCGAGTCCCGCCATCAGCGCGGCCGCGATCAGCGGACCCACAGTGGCTCCCGCGTGGTCCATCGCCCGGTGGAATCCGAAGGCCCGGCCGCGCAGCGACGCCGGCACCGCGTCGGCGATCACCGCGTCGCGCGGCGGGTTCCGGGCGCCCTTCCCCACGCGGTCGGTCACCCGCAGACCGATCACCTGCCAGGCGGTTCCCACCAGCGCCATGATGGGGCGGGCCGCTGCCGCGACGAGATAGCCACCCACGATGAGCGGGCCCCGACGGCGCGGGCGGTCGCTCAGCCACCCCGCACCCAGCTTGACGACCGCCGCGGCCGCGTCCGAAAACCCGTCGAGGGCGCCGAGCGCGAGGGCGCCGGCGCCGAGGCCGCGCGTCAGCAGCTGCGGCAGCAGCGGGTACACCATCTCGCTCGCCAGATCGTTCAGGAACGAGACCGCCCCGAGCGCACGAACGATCGGCGGGAGGCGCGTCGTTTCGCGCGCGGGCGGCGCCGGCTCAGCCATCCACGCCCATACCCCACCGCACGAGGCTGATTGGGATGCCGCCATAGGCCAGCACGGCGTCGTGAAACGCGCCCAACGCGAAGCCGCTCCCGACGCGCCGGGAATACGCCTCGCGCAACGACAGCAACTCGCGTCGTCCGACGGCATACGCCATCTGATAGGCGGGCTCAGCGAATGTCCGGCGAACCTCAGCCTCCGCATGGCTCGCCGACACGTGCAATCGCTCCATCAGAAAGCGGGTAGCCGTGCCGAACGTGAGCGCTCCTGTGTGCACACCGATATCGAGCGGAATGCGCAGCGCGCGCCAAAGCAGCGCGAGGCTGCGGAAGAAGCGCTCGGGCGGCTCGGGATGGAAGCCCGTTTCGTCCATCACGCCTTCAGCGTACAGAGCCCAGCCCTCGATCGAGATCGGCGTGGTCAACAGCCGTCGGACGATCCGCGGTTGGGCGTGCGCGGCAAGAAAGTGCAGGTGATGGCCCGGGTACCCTTCGTGCGCAACCGCCACCGGAATCTCATGTCGGCATCGGGCGTCCGCCTCCTCGGCATCCGGCACCGTCACGAAGAACCGCCCGGTACGATCGTCGGACAACGGACCGGGAGGGAGGTACGCGGCAATTGGAATCCACGGACGGGCGTGTGCCGGCGTTTCGAGGACCTCGAGCGCTCCCTCGGGCACCCCGGCTAACGCCTTCGCGCGGACGTGGTCACGAGCCCGCCGCACGACGCCCTCGTATGCCGCGACTACGGAGCCCCGCGGAGGGCCGGAAGCGCGGAGTCGCTCGAGCGCATCCGGCCAGCTTCCGGCGCCCAGCGTGCGCGCCAGGCCCTCCAACTCGTGCTCAGCCTCTTCGATCAACGCCCCCGCGTACCGCAGCAACTCTTCGGTCGAGAGGGACACCGCGTGCTGGAACCGCAGTCGGAAATCGAAGGCCTCCCGCCCGACCCCCCACGGCTCCTCGGGTCCGGCCTCCCGGGCCAACGCCGCGAGATGCGACCCGAATGCCGCCAGGGCGGCACGCGCCTCGTCGGCCCTGGTCTGGAACGCGCCACCCGCCGCTCCATCACCAAACGCCGCCTCGAGGTCGCCGATCAGTCCGGCGCCGGCGCGCAGCGTGTCCTCCGCACCGCGCACGAAGACGAGCGGGCAGTCCGCCAGCGTTCCCCGAGCGGCGGCGAGGAAGCCTGGGACCTCCGCCAGGCGATCGGACGCCGCCCGGGCCAGCGCGGCGCGGTCCCGCCCGCGCAGCACCAGCACCTGATACAGTCCTTCGCACACGTGGCCGGCCCACAGGCCGGGATTCCGTCGATGCGGTTGCTCGACACGAAACCTGTGCTCCGCCAGTCGAATGTCATAGAGGAGCGCGGTCCGGTCGATTTCGTCGTCGAGGGAAGCGACATCGAGCCCTTCGACCGCGCCGCCGAGCGCGCGTAGGGCGGCCACGTACTGCCGGATGCCCTCTTCGTCGAACGACCCCAACCGCCCGTCACACGCGGTGCGTCCCGCACCCGATCCGTCGACTGGATCGACATGCCACCGGGTCTCGAAATACGACTCGGTGAGCTGTTGCAGCGCGTGGGGCTCGGTCACGCCCCAAGAAAGGGGACTGGAGTCGTGGCCGTCAAGCGGCACGGCGGGGGAGACGCAGGGAGAGGCGGAAGTCGCGGGAGGAGCCACATCCGCTCAAACGACCCCGCTCCGCCGCTCCAACAACACCGTGTCTTGCCACGCCCCGCGTAGCCGCGCGACACGCTCCCGCCGGCCTACGACCCGAAAGCCCGCCCGGCGATGCAGCTCGAGGCTCGTCACATTCTCAGGGAAGACCACCGCTTGCAGGGTCCAGAGACCCGCCGCCTCGGCGGCCTCCACCAACGCGTCGAGCAGCAGTCGTCCAATGCCGCGGCCTTGCGCGGTGCGCGCCACGTACACGCTCACTTCAGCCACGCCGGCATAGGCCGACCGGGACGACACGGGCGACAACGCGGCCCATCCCACGACCCGTTCGTCATCGAGTGCCACGAAACGGCAGTCCCGCCGGTGCGTCGCATCCCACGCCGCCCACTCGGGCACCGTGGTCTCGAACGTCGCCGTGCCACCGTCGATTCCTTCCTGGAAGATCGCGCGAACGGCGTCCCAATGGTCCGCGGTCATCGGCGCCAGCGCGACGGTCATGGCTCGCCCTCCAGGGCTTCGCGGGCTTCGTGTGCAAGCCACGGCACCATCAAGAGCGCGGCGACCGGATCCGCCCACCACCAGCCGAGCGTCGCGTGCAGGGCGAGACCGAGCAACAAGCAACCCGAGAGATACGCGCACGCCAGCGTCTCCTTCGCCTCGGCCGCCAGGGCCGGGCTTCCGAGCGCCGCCGCGGCGCGGAGCTTTCCCCACGCCAAGGCCGGCATCAGACCGAGCGAGATCGCCGCCAAGACGATTCCCACGACGCTCTCGCCCGGCACGTCCCGGCGCCACAACGTCCACGCCGATTCCGCCGCGACGTACACCGCCAGCGCAACGAACGTCCAACCGATGAACCGGCGCGCCCGGCGATCCGCCGCGAATGCCGACCCACTTCCACGGATTTCGGCCCGGAGGCGACCGAGAACCATGATCGCCGCCGCAAGCTCGATGACGCTGTCGAGCCCGAACCCCACCAATGCGATGCTACGCGCGCTCACTCCCGCCCACAGCGCCACGCCGGCCTCCACGGCGTTGTACGCCGCCGTGACCCCAACCAGCCGGAGCGCCCATCGCGCCCACCGTGCCTGACCAGTCAGGTGGGCCATCGCAACACGTAGATGTTCGCGAGCACTCGGTCCTCCGCGCGGGTCACCGGAACGACGACCCGGCGATAGGCGTCCCCCGCGAACGAATCCAGTCGTTCCCAGTGCTGTAGCAGGGGCTGCGGCCTCAGCGCGTCGAGAGCCGTGTGACCTGTTCCTCCAGGTCCGAGGCGCGTACCTCCCAGTGGGACGCGTGCCATACCACCCGGCCTCGCTCGAGGAGGATCACCTGCGGCGACTCGTGGGTGACGCCAACCTGCGCGGCCACGAGCTGCGAGAGGCGCCCACGCGCGACGACATCGATCCAATACACCGGGATGTCGCACGGTCCGTCCACGAAGTGCCGAATCTCCTGGTCCGACGCCACGCACACCCCGCACCGCGGACTGTGCTTGTAGATCACGGCGCGCGGCGCCCCCATTGCCTGCTCCACGGCCGCCTCGTCTTCCACCGGGAGAATCACCGGGCCGGCCCGATTTCGTCGCGCGCGATCACCATGCGCTCCAGTCGCTGCCCCGTCACGATGGCGCCGTCGCCGATCAGCGACTCGTGCACGTGCGCCTTCGAGACCTGGGCGCCCTGCCCCACGATCACATGACTCAAGGTGCTGTCACGAACGATGGCACCCGCTTCGACGGTGACGTTCGGCCCGATGCACGAACGCTCGACCACCGCCCCGGGCTCGATGCGCACCGGGCCGGTGACCGTGAGCCCATCACCGTCCGCCGGCGGAAGCGCCCGGCCGTGTTGGAGCAGGTGGAGATTGGTCGCGAGCACCGTCTCGACCTTGCCGCAATCGTACCATCCCTCAACTTCGGCCACCCGGATCCGCCGTCCCTGGTCGATCATGTACTGGAACGCGTCCGTCAGAAACCACTCACCCTTGTTCTTCGGCGAACCGAGCGTCTGATGGACGCCGGCGTACAGGGTCTGCCAGTCCCGGATGTAGTAGAGACCGATGTTGGCGAGCCGGGAAATGGGCTCGGACGGCTTCTCGACGATGCGGGTCATGAGACCGTCCGCATCGGTCACCACGACACCGAACCGTTGGTAGTCCTCCACATGCTTTGCCCAGATGATCCCGTCCGCGGGTTCTCGGTTCACGAGGGACAGATCGGCGTCGAACAACGTGTCCACGAAGATGATGAGCACCGGCCCGTCCACGTACGGCTCGGCGAGCGCTACCGCGCCGGCGGTGCCATCCTGGACGCGCTGCTCGACGAAGCGGGCCGGCTGCCGATACCGGGTCCGTACGTGGTGCTCTACCTGCTCCTTCAGATGCCCCGTGATGAGAATCAGCTCCTCGATGTCCAGGCCATCGAGCATGTCCATGACGTAGTCCATCACCGGCCGGCCCGCGACACGGATCAGTGGCTTGGGCACGTGTTTCGTGAGCGGCAGCAACCGCGTGCCTTTGCCCGCGAGCGGAATGATGACCTTCACTTCACCCTCCCGTAGCGATCCTGCAGGCGCACGACGTCGTCCAGCTCCGGCGTTGACGCCTCCAACAGGTCCGCGGGCGTGATGGCCTCCATCTGGTGCACGGTGAGCGGCGTGACGTGATACCCGTCGCCTTCGCGCATCGTGATCTCGCGCAGCTCGTCGCCCACCTTGACCCGAAAGATGATCTCACCCCGGAGGACGTAGAGCGTTTCGTCCTTCTGGTTGTGGTACTGGAGGCTCAAGCAGTGCCCAGGCTCGATGTGCAAGATCTTGCCCACGTACCGGTCGGTCCGCGCCCAGATGAGCTCGTATCCCCAAGGCTTCTCCACGCGATACGGAACGTCCGTCACGATTCCTCCAAGCGCAGGGTGAGCGACGACGGCGTGGTGACACAGGCGCGCACACACACGCCGCAGCCGACGCAACCTTCGGCCCGTATGACCGGGCGACCTCCACCATCCAGCACCATCGCGCGTTCGCCCACCGGGCAGGCACGGACGCACACGCCGCACTCGACGCCGTGGAACGCGATGCACCGCTCCGGAAGGAGCGTCAGCACCCCGAGGCGATACCCCTCCCATTTCCGCTCCGGCACCAGCAGTGCCCCGGTCGGGCAAGCGGCTGCACACGGCATATCGGGGCACACCGTGCAGGGCTGCCGGGACGGCTCGATCATGGGCGTCGCCGCCGCCAGCCCGGCCGATGGCGGCGCTTTCATGATGGCTTGTGGCGGGCAGACTTCCGCGCAAATATCGCACCGCGTGCAGAGTGAGAGGAACGTCACCTCGTCCTGCGCACCGGGTGGCCGGAAGAACCGTTCCACCACCACCCGCCGCTCCGCCCGCTCCGCCAGCTCGCGGGCAACGCGGCCGAGCGTCGTCCGGAAGAACTCGCGGCGGTCGCCATCCTGGTCGATCATGCACCAAAAGTAGACGCCTAGACGCCTAGACGCCTAGGAGTTCCGAGCACCTGCGCATCTAGGTGTCTGAGCGTCTAGTTAGCTTGCAACATGGTCGCCACTTTGCTGCTCGTCGCATTGCAGCTCCAACTCCCCCGCCCCGTCGGCTACGTCAACGACTTCGCGGGAGTCATTCGGCCCGAGGTGCAGGACCGGATGCTGACGCTCATCGACGAGGTTCGCGCGAAGAGCGGCGGCGAGATCGTGGTGGTGACCCTATCGGATTTGGGGGGTCGGACGGCCGCGGCGGTGAGCCTCCAGATCGGCCGTGAGTGGGGTGTGGGCGCGCGCGGGGGGGCCGGCGATTCGGCGCGGAATGCTGGCGTCGTCTTGCTCCTCAAGCCGGGCCAGCGACCGGATGACGGCAAGTCCGATCTCTTCATTGGCACGGGGTTGGGCGTGGAGGGCTTCATCACGGACGCCTCCGCGGGCCGGATTCGGGACGCCATCGGCCAGGCGGCGGTGACGACGGGACAGTTCGATGAGGGATTGCTGGTCGGCGTGCAGCTGCTCGCCACTGCCTACGCACGCGAGTACGGGTTTTCCCTCACGGGAGACTCCGTAGAGGTCCCGCCACCGGAACGCCGGTCAGGCAGCCGGAGTCTCGCGATGCTGATCGTGATCGTCATCGTGATCGTGCTGCTGGCCAGTCAGTCGCGCCGGCCGCCGGGTCGGCGCGGGCCGTACCGCCGCTACCCGCGTGGTCCCAACGTCTGGTGGATTGGCGGAATGGGTGGTTTCAGTGGCGGACGAGGCGGGTTCGGGGGTGGTGGCTTCGGAGGTGGTGGATTCGGTGGGTTCGGCGGCGGCGGCGGCTTTGGCGGCGGCGGCGCCGGCGGGAGCTTCTAATGGCCAAACAGGGTAATGATCTCGAGACTCGGCTCGATCGGTTCGTGCAGGCCCTCAAGGCCGCGGCCGGCGACAACCTGGTGTCACTGGTGTTGTACGGCTCGGCCGCCCGCGGCACGGCACACAGCGCGTCCGACGTGAACCTCCTGCTCATTCTTCGAGACGCGACCGCCGCTGGACTGCACCCGCTCGGCGAGGCGGTCCGGACCTGGACCCGGAACGGCGATCGGCCTCCCCTCATCTTCTCCGCGGACGGCTGGCAGCGGGCGGCGGATGTGTTTCCCATCGAGATCGAAGACATCCGGCGACAGGGACGCGTGCTCCTCGGCGCCAATCCCGTGGCCGACCTCGCCACGAGCCGCGACGACCTGCGACGCCAGCTCGAGCGGGAAGCTCGCGGTGCGGCGGTCCAGCTGCGCGCCGCCTACGCGGCCGCCGCCCCCGACGGCGCCGCCCTGAGCCAGCTCCTTGTCGCGTCCCTCGGCACGTTCATGGTTCTGTTCCGGGCCGCCCTCCGGTTGAATGACGACGGCCAGGAGCGTGACGACCGAGCGACCGTGCATGCGATCGCTTCGCGCGCCGGCTTTCCACCGGGCGCACTCGAATGGGCGCTGACCAACCGAAACGCGGACCGGGCGGCCGCCCTGAAGCCATACGACCCCATCGCCGCCGCCTACCTCGATGCCGTGGCGGCGTTCGTTGATTTCGTGGACCGATCCTGAGACGTGGAGCGATACATGAAGCGATTGGCAGTAGCCGGACTCGGCCTGATGATATCGGCATGTGGATACAACCGCATCCAGACGCTCGACGAGCAGGTCAACTCCTACAAGAGCCAGATCGAGGTGCAGCTCCAGCGCCGCGCCGATCTCGTGCCGAACCTGGTGGAGGTCGTGAAGGGCTACGCCACCCAGGAGAAGGAGATCTTCGACGCCGTCACGAGCGCGCGCGCCGCGCTGTCGGGCGCCGTGCAGGGCGGGAAGCTGCCGGCAATGGCCGCCGCGAACAACTCGCTCTCCTCCGCGCTCGGGCGGCTCATCGCCCTCGCCGAGGACAATCCAGAGATCAAATCGAACGAGAACTTCCGGACCCTCCAGGACCAACTGGAGGGTACCGAGAACCGGATCGCCGTGGCCCGCCAAGACTACAACACGGCGGTACGCGAGTACAACGGCTACATCCGCCGGTTCCCGCAGGTCCTCACCGCCAAAGCCACGGGAGCCGCGGCCCGCGAGTACTTCGAGGCCGACTCCTCCGCACAGGCGGCGCCGAAGGTGAAGTTCAACGACTGAGCGGGGGTGCTGCGGTAGCTCCGGAATCAGCCTGCACTAGCCGATCGTTACCCCCGACACGGCTTCGATCTGCTTGATGACCTCGACGTGGTCCGCACCCGCGTCCAGCATGGTGCGGGCCGTCTCGTAGAAGCGCTTCACCGCCGGGTAGATCTCCGACGGCACGCCCGCGTCCTCCAGGACCGCGAGCGCCACCCCGAGGTCCTTGTCGAGCAACGCCGCCGAGAACGTGCGCAACCAGGCGCGGCTCAGCACGCGCTCGGGGATCAGGTTCTCCGTGACGTTCGACCGGCCGCTCGACGCGTTGATGACGTCCACCGCCCGCCCGGCGGGCACGCCCAACTTCACCAGAGCGGCAAGGCCCTCCCCCGCAGCGACGATGTTCAGGGCCAGCAGCGCGTTGTTGATGGCCTTGAGCCCGTGACCCGCCCCGACCGGCCCAACGTGCTCGATCTTCCCGGCGTACGGCTGGACGTAGCGGCGCGCGCGTTCGGCATCGGCTTCCGCGCCACCCAGCATGACGGTCAACGAGCCGCGCTCGGCGCCGGACACGCCTCCGGAGACGGGCGCATCCACGAACGCCACCCCGCGTGACGCCAGCGCCTCGGCGTTGCGGCGTGATCCCGCGGGGTCACCCGAGGTCGCGTCGATCAGCAGTTGACCCGCACGCCAGGCGGATCCGGCGGCGGCGATCACCTCACCAACCTCGCGCGACGTCGGAAGGCACGTGATCACGACCTCGCACGCCTTCACGACCTCTCCCGGCGAGCCAGCCGCCGTGGCACCGTGCGCTTTCGCGAACGCTTCCGCCTTGGCGCCCGTCCGGTTCCAGACGACCGCGTCGAACGCGCCCGCGATGTGCCGCGCCATCGGCGTTCCGATGGCGCCCAGCCCGATGAATCCCACCCGCTCTATCATGTCCACCTCGCTACGCTCGGTCGGGCCGATGGACGAAAAACCCCAGGCAGACTGGCCCGGGGCTCACGCCTGCACCACGGTGCAGCAAACCATTCCATGCTCTCGGCCCGCCGGCCCGCCGATCAGTTACGTCCCCAGCATCTGCCGCCGCAGTTGCTGCAGTCGACGCCGGACCGACCCATCGATCACCGTGTCGCCAATCCGCACGACCACGCCGCCCAACAGGCGCGGGTCCTCACGGAAATGCGAGATCACCTGCTTCTTGAGCGCCTCCGAGAGACGCCGGGTGATGTCCGCCTGGACCACCGGGTCCATTTTCCGCGCCAGCGTCACGCCCGCGTGCACGCGGTTGAGCTTGACATTCACCAGCTCCTGATACTCGCGACTGATTCCCGCCAACATCGTCTGGCGGCCGCGCCGCACCAACGCCTCGACCCACTTGAGGAACGGTGGGGGAACACGCTCTTCGAGCGCGCTCCTCAAGATCGTGAGCTTTTGCGTCTTCGGTACTCGCGGTGACTCCAGCATCAACTTGATCCGGAGATCCGCGCTGGCGGCTCCGGCGAACGCGTCGAGCAACTCGCCGTAGCTCTCGGATGCGTTCGCCCGCTCGCCCACGGCGAAGAGCGCTTCCGCGTAGTTGCGCGCGACCGCGGAGTGTCTCAATGCTTCTCTTCCAGCGACGCGAGATACCGCTCGACGAGCTGCCGATCCGCGGCATCATCCAGCCGCACCTCGATCAGCTTGGACGCCGCCGCGAGCGAGAGATCCACCGCCTCGCGACGGAGGTCCCCCATCGCGCGATCGCGCTCGGCCGCGATTTCCTGCTTCGCTCGCTCCAGAACGTGCTCCTGCTCGTCGCGGGTCCGCCCGAGCAGCACTTCCCGCTCCTTCTCGGCTGCTGACTTTGCGTCCTGGAGCAGTTGATGCGCCTCATGCCGCGCACCTGACAGCAACCGTTGGTGCTCCTCGAGCGTCGCGCGCGCCTCCGCGTTCAGCCGCTCCGCCTCTGCCAACTGGAGCGCGATCTTCCGCTCGCGTTCCTCGGTGGCGCGCAAGATGGCCGGCCACGCATAGCGCTTGAGCACGAAGAACAGCATGATGAAGACGAGCCAGGTCCAGAAAAACAACCCGAAATTCACCTCGAACGGCGAGGAGAACCCCGGCGCTGCTTCCTGGGCCGCGGCGAGCATCAGCCACATGGGCATCACCATGGCCGTACTAGGCGAGTTTGAACAGCAGCGCGAATACCAGCGAAATGATCGTGACGCCTTCGAGGAGGACCGCGATCACCAGCGTGGCGCCACGGATCTCCGCCCCCGCTTCCGGCTGCCGCGCCATGGCCTCGGCCGTCTGACCGCCGATCCGTCCCAGGCCGATGCCGGCGCCGATCAGGATCAATCCCAGCCCGATGCCGGCCCCCATGATCGCGAACCCATCACCCAGCGTCATCCCGGCGGCGATCTGCGTCGCCGTCTCCGCAGCATCCTGCACCACCGCTAACATGTTCAGCATAGCCTGGTTTCCCTCTCGTCAACGGGAGATGACATTCTCGTATCGCGCTTTCCCGCGCGCGGAGCCGTCTCCCGGCGATCCCGCGCCCTGAGTGACCCGCCCCTGGCCCATCGAGCCGGCGGGCTTCCCCGGTCCGTCGACCGGGTACGATGCGAGCGGCGCCAAGCGCGGGAGCCGCCCCGATCTCCTGCCACTTCCCCATCACCCACGGACGGGGTCCCTTCCACCCGTCCCCACACCCCACGGGATGCGCGGGATGTCATCCCGTTCATCCCGTCCTATCCCGTTTCCTCGCGCCATCAATGTTCATGTTGCATCAACCCGATGAACACGGCCGAAAGCAACGCGAACACATACGCCTGCAGCAGCGCCACGAACAATTCCAGACACATCACCCCCACGACCAGCAGGGCGGTGATCCCGCCGATACCCCAGTTCCACACCTGCACATGGCCGAAGAGAAAGATCACTCCGAACAGGGAGAGGATCACGAAATGCCCGGCCGTCATGTTACCGAACAACCGCACGGCCAGCGCGAACGGCTTCACCAGTTTTCCGATCACCTCGATCGGCGCCATGATGATCGGCAACGCCACGACCCATGCCCCCGACAGTCCGGGGACGGCCGGGAAGATCGTGCGCAGGTATCCCTTCAAACCCAGCTTCACCATGCCGCCAATCTCAACGACGCCAAGCGTGACCAGCGCCAGCGCACTCGTGACGGCCAGGTTCCCCGTGGGGGTCGCCGCGTGGGGGATGAGCCCCATCACGTTGGCGTACAGGATGAAGAAGAACAGCGCCATGATGTACGGCGCGTACTTCGCGCCCTCAGGGCCGATGTTCGCGATGGCCATGTCGTCACGCACGAACAGCACCATCGCCTCGATGGCGTTGGCAAACCCCTTGGGTGCGCGCTCATGCGCGCGCTGGCGCTCCAGACTCTTGCCCGCGAGGCGCATGGTCAGGAACACGAGCACCGCGGCAACCACGAGGAACACCACGTGTTTCGTGGGCGTGAAGTTGACCGTTAGCGGTCCGAGGTGAACGTCCGGCCAGCGGTTCCAGTGGATGGTGAAGAACGGCTCGATACCGACGGCGTAGGCATCGGCCGTGTGATGCATGACCATCTCACCGATGTTCGGTTCCTGCATCATTTGAGAAACCGCGTCTCCATGAACAACAGGGGCACGACGACCCCCAGGTATCCGAATGCTGTTGGGAGCGGTGGGAACAGATCCCGCCGGACCCATACAGCCGCGCCAAAGGCGGCGATCCCCGCGACCCGAAGCCCCATCCCCATGGCCCAGCGACGGATCAAGATCTTGAACTCCCCCTTGACCACCGGCTTGACCAGCGCCGCCGAGGTCACCTGAATCGCCGTCGCCAGCAACCCGAAGCTGACGCCGGGGAGGAGTGCCACGCGCCCCCAAGCTAGGATGAGCACCGCCGTCACCAGCGCGGTCAGTCCCACGCCGCCCAAGGCCGCGACGATCATCGGCCCCGTCCCTTCCGCTCCCGCTCGCTCTCCGTCGCTCGGCGGATGCGGAAGTAGACGCTCAGGAACCCCAAGACGGCGCCGACGAGCGCGGCGACGACTGTGAAGATGGGGATCGTGCCCAACCATCGGTCGAGCAACCAGCCGATCCCCGTAAAGACGACAACCGCAGCCCCAAACGTGTAGCCAAGCGTGGCCAATCCATAGGCCTCACTCAACTGGCGGTCGGGCCCTTTCGTGGGGTCCATAGGCCGCCGGAAATAAACGCCTTGTGAAACTTTTCGCAAGCAAGATCCGACGTGGCCGCCGAGCGGGAATCCGGGTTAGGATTGGACCGTCGGGTGGCAACCTTGCGCCCGCTCGGGAGTAGCACCGAGGACACCGGCTGGCGGAGGAAGCGTGACGGTCGAGACCCTGGATCAGCAGCGCGACGTGGAGCGTCTGGAGCAGTTGTCCACGGCGCGGCAGATGATGCTCACCCAGGTGCGACAGCGCATCGTCGGCCAGCAGGAGGTGATCGACGGCATTCTCACGGCCATTCTGGCCGGGGGACATGCCCTGCTCGTGGGCGTCCCGGGGTTGGCCAAGACCCTCATCGTGTCCACGGTGGCGCAGGCCCTGAGCCTGCGGTTCGCGCGCATCCAGTTCACGCCAGACCTCATGCCCGGCGACATCACCGGCACGGAGATCATCGAGGAAGACGTCACGTCGGGCAAGCGCGCCTTTCGCTTCGTGAAGGGCCCCGTGTTCGCGAATGTGGTGTTGGCGGACGAGATCAACCGCACGCCACCCAAGACCCAGGCCGCGTTGCTCCAGGCCATGCAGGAGCACGCCGTGACCGCCGCCGGCACGACCTATCCTCTCCCGGAGCCGTTCTTCGTCCTGGCGACGCAAAACCCGATCGAGCAGGAGGGCACGTATCCGCTCCCCGAGGCCCAGCTCGACCGGTTCATGCTGGAGCTGCGCGTACGCTATCCGAGCCGCGAGGATGAAGAGCGGATTGTGCTCGAAACGACCGGCGACCAACAACGCCCCGTGGAGCCCGTGCTGAACGGCGACGATCTCCTCGCGATGCAGCAGCTCGTACGGCGCATTCCCGTCTCGACACAGGTCGTGCGCGGGGCCGTGCAGTTGGCGCGGATGACGCGCCCGGGTGAGGCGGGCGCGCACGCGGCCGCGGGTGAATACCTCTCGTGGGGGGCCGGGCCGCGCGCGTCCCAGTTCTTCGTGCTGGGAGCCAAGGCCCAGGCGGCGCTGGCAGGGCGACCGATGGCCGACCTCGACGACGTCCGGGCCGTGGCGCTCGCCGTGCTCCGGCACCGCGTGGTCGTCAACTTCGCGGCGGAGGCGGCCGGCCGCACGGCCGAGGACATTTGCCGCGAGATCATCGCGGACAAGTCCTGGACGCGGGCTGACCACTCAACCACCTAGCCGCCCAACCACCTACCGCACGCTGATCTCGCGCTCCCGCTCCACCACGGCGCCGGTTTCACTGTCGGTGATGCTCAGCACCAGCCGGTAGTTGCCGGCCGGCAAGTCGCTCCCGAGCTCGATCCACTCGACCGTGCGACCATCCTCCAACGGGCGATTGCTCTCGTACTCGATGCGGGTCGCGGCCGCCCGCTGGCCAAGACCGATACCGCGCAGCACGCGCGTGAGCACGGCCCGACGGGCCGCGTTCTGCATCTCGATGCTGACATGGTATCGCTGGCGGCCGGACGTCGCACCCCGGCGATAGGTCTCCCACACCAACCCGAGCGACTGCCCTTTGTCAAGCGTCGATCCGTACAGCGGCAGGATCGTGAGGTCCTCCCGCCTGGTAACGTCGTCCCCTTTGGGCGACTCCACGTTCCGGACCAACAGGATATCGGAGGCGGCAAACCCCGAGTCCCCGTAGGTGACCGTGGTCAGCGTGTCGCGCCGCCGGTACAAGCGCTGCGCCTCCCAGTCCCAGACCTCAGAGGTCAGCGCATAAATGCCCTGCGCCATCCCCGCCATTTCGACCCGGAGCCCAGGGCGGTCCGCGCGTTTACCACGCCATTGCGCCACCGGGAAGTACGACAGGTCCAGCATCGTGAGACCGACCTGCGCGTTCGGGTGGACGCCCTCCGGCCAGGCGCCGTACACAAGCACCTCGGGCTTGGCGCCCGCGCCGAGCATGCGAACCACCTGTACGTCGAGCGACTCGGTGGAATCCACCAGCGTGGGCAGCGTGTAGCGCTGTGGCGCCACGGCCGCGAGCCTCTTGGAGTACTGGATGGCCTCGTCCGTCGGGCGGTTGCCCCGGTATCCGAAGCTCCGCTGAAACGTGAGGTCGGGCCCATCCCCTAGGTCCCAGAAGACCACGCGGCCCCCGGGGATGGTCAGTTCCCGCATGTGCAGCGGCCGACCGTACCGGATCCACATCTGGCCAGCAAACGACTCGTAGCCGTGTTCTCCCAGCGCCTGATCGGAGAACATCAGGTCCGCCGCGACCACGCGGGACCAGTGCTCCAGACGCCGCTCGTTCCAGATGGTGAGGTACAGCGGATCCAGCGAGGTCCAGAACGCCACCCGCACTTCGAACTGGCCCGCCGAATCGAGCTGTTCGTAGGCCTGCCGCTGGTCGTCGCGGAGCAGCGGGCGGATATCGTCCATGATCTGCTCCATGCTCGGCGGTAGCTCGGCCATGGCCCGCCCAAACTCCTGGGCGGCCAGCGAGTCCTTCCGCATCTCATGGTGCACCATTCCCAGATACAGCTTCGAGCGGTAGTCGTTCGGGAATCGTTCGGCGATCCCTTCCGCCACGTGCAACGCCCGCTCCCACTCGGCGTCATACACCCACTCGCCCAACAGCTCCCGTGCCGGTGCCAGGAAGGTCGGGTCGGTCCGCTCCGCGGCCTCGAACGCCTCGACGAGCGCGTCGAGCCGGTCGCGATTCATGTCGGCCCGCGACTTGTAGTACTTCCGCATGTTCTCTTCGAACCGGGTCGGACAGAGCTGGCTGATGGGAACCAGCCAGATGTTGTCGTTCTCCGTGCCCGAACTGGAGAAGCTCGCCATCTCCGGTGCCTCATCCTTGCTGCAGCGCCACTGACCAATCGAGATGTTGTCGATCTTCCCGTAGCTCCGCCAGCTGCGCCATTCGTCCTGGAAAATCAGTCCCCGGTAGTACGGGATCAGCGCCTTCTCCCGAACCGTGAGCGGCACCTCACCCCCATCCTCCCGGTCTTCGGCCCGCGACAGCATCCGCAGCGCATCCACGCGACTCTGGCGGTGCTTGTAGAGCAGCGCCATGGCGAGGTAGAGGCGCGGCTCGTCGGCGTGATCGCGCAGCGCCTCCTGCACCAGGTCCTGGCCGCGCTGGCGGTCCCGCCAGGAATCCTCGGCCGGTGTGGAGGTGAGTCCGATCAGATAGCCGCCGAGCATCTGTCCGCAGTCGCTCGAACCTCCGGGAGGCGAGGACAGAAACCGCTCGGCAAGGGCGAGCGAGTCGGCGCGGGTCGCGGCCGCCGCGATAGCCGGCAGTGCTTCCGCGAAGCAAGGCGCCATGCGGGCCGGAACGGCCGGAGGCGCCATCAACGAACCAATGAACAGGGCTAGCATGATTGTGTACTCCAGGATGGCCACCGCACAGTACGACCCACCCCCCTCAAGGATGATAGATACGCCGCCGGGCACCCGCCACCGGGAATCTGAAACCGCCCCACCCCCGATCCCGTAGAGACTCTGACACCATCGGAACCGGGTACATGAGTCGACGCGCGAAGATCACCATAGGCATCCTGGCGGTCGTAGTCATCGGAGGCGGCGCCACGGCCGTGAAGGCCGCCGGTAGCGGGAAGGACGCGGGCGACCTGAAAACGGTCGCGGTCACCCGCGGCTCGATCGTGGACAAGGCCCTCGCGGTCGGCCGCATCGAACCCGAGGTCGAGATCGGGGTGAAATCGCAGATCTCGGGCGTCGTCCAACGCCGCTTCGCCGACGAAGGACAGTTCGTCCACGCTGGCGACCCGCTGCTCGAAATCAAGCCCACGCCCACGCCGCTCGAGCTGGCCGACGCCCGGCGGCAGCTGCAACTCCGGGACGTCGAGCTGGACAACCTGAAACTCGAGCTGGACCGCAACGAGAAGCTGCGCACCCAAGGGCTCGTGTCCGAGCAGGACTATCTCGCAACCAAGCAGCGTGTGGAGCAAACCCAGATCCAGCGGCAGATCGCGGCCGAGCGGCTCTCGCTCCTCGAGGAGGGCCGGATCTCGTCCGGCACGGGTCGTCTCGAAACGGTCATCCGGTCCCCCATCAACGGCTACATCCTCGAGTATGCGGTCGAGGTGGGTGACCCCGTGGTCCCTATCAGTACGTATCAGGAAGGGACCGCGTTGATCCGCATGGCCGAGATGACCAAGCTGCTGTTCCGCGGCAACGTGGACGAGATCGACGTCGGTCGGCTGCATGAAGGGCTCCCCGTCGAAATCAAGATCGGGGCCCTGCCGGATGCCAAGGTCACCGGCTCGCTCACCCTGATCTCGCTCAAGGCCAAGACCGAAGACAACGCCACCCGGTTTCCCGTCGAAATCGCGGTCACGCCCACCAAGGGCGTCGTCTTGCGCGCGGGCTACTCGGCCAACGCCGACGTGATCATCGAGCGGCGTGACAGCGTCCTCACCATTCCGGAGCGCCTCGTGCGCACCGAGAAGGACACGTCGCGCGTGACGGTGCTGCTGCCCGACGGCAAACAGGAGGAGCACATCGTCCGGCTTGGACTCTCCGACGCGATCAACGTCGAGGTGCTCGAAGGGCTCAACGAGGGCGACCTCGTCATCGAGCCGCCGCCCCGCGAGATCAAGTAAGCCAGCCGTGCACTTTTCGACCACGCTGCGCGAGTTCTTCGCGGACCTCCGCTCCCAGCGGCTGCGCACGGCACTCACCGTGCTTGGCATCGCCTGGGGAACGATCGCCGTGGTCGTGCTGCTCGCGTTCGGCGTGGGGCTCGAACGGCAGACCATCAAGCGCTTTCACGGCCTCGGCGACCGCATCGTCCTCCTGTTCGGCGGCCGCACCACCGTGAGCTACGCCGGGTTCCCCGAGGGCCGCTACATCGGGCTCCGCGAGTCGGACGGCGACCTGCTCATGCGGGAAATTCCCGACATCATCGCCTTGAGTCCGGAGTACTCCGACCGCCGCACGCCGGTGCGCCGCGGCACCAAGTCCGCGAACCCGAACATCACCGGCGTCCGGCCCGTGTACGGCGACATGCGGAACATCATCCCCGCCCAGGGCGGGCGGTTCCTGAACCAACAGGATCTGGACCAGCGGCGCCGAGTGGCCATGCTCGGTGACGAGCTGGCCACACTGCTCTTTGGCGAAGAAAACCCTGTCGGTCAGTCGATCATGATCGGCGAAACGCCGTTCACGGTGATCGGCGTGATGCAGCCCAAGACTCAGAATTCCTCGTACAACAGCCGGGACAAGGACCGCGTGTTCATCCCGGCCACCACGCACGTCGCCATGTTCGGCGGCCGCCAGGTCGCGAACTTCGTCTACCGCACGCGGGACGCCTCCCTCACGAAGGACGTGGAGCGCCGCGTCTACGAGCTGCTCGGCCGCCGCTACGCGTTCGATCCGAAGGACAAGGACGCGCTGGGTGTCTGGGACACGACCGAGTGGGAGCTCCAGTTCAGCTACCTCTTTCTCGGCTTCAACATCTTCTTCGCCATCGTCGGCAGCTTCACGCTCACCGTCGGCGGGATCGGCGTCGCCAACATCATGTACGTCGTGGTGCGCGAGCGAACCCCGGAAATCGGCATTCGCCGCTCCGTGGGCGCGCGCCGGCGCGACATCCTGACACAGTTTCTGGGTGAGAGCTTCCTGATCGTCGGACTGGGGGCGCTGCTCGGATTCCTGGGCTCCTGGGGCATCGTGACGCTGCTCAGCTTCGTCCCGATGCAAGAGTTCGTGGGCACGCCGACCGTGTCGCCCGTCGTGATCGCGGTAACCCTCACCCTGCTCGCCGCGGTGGGCATCCTCGCCGGCTTCTTCCCGGCCCGCCGCGCAGCCGCGCTCGACCCCGTCGAAGCGCTGAGGTACTAGCATGGACGGACCCGTCGGACCCGCCGGACTCGACGGACCCGTGAGATTTCTCGGGACCGCCGGGACCGCCGGGACCGCCCGGACCGCCTGATATGTGGCGCATCCTTCTCGGCGAGTTCTTCGGCGACCTCAGGGCGCAGAAGCTCCGCGCGGGCCTCACCATGTTCGCGATGACGTGGGGCACGCTCGCTATCGTGCTGCTCCTGTCGTTCGGCGAGGGGCTCAAGGTCGCGATTCGCGACGGCCTGCTCAACGCCGGCGAGCGGATCTTCATGCTGTACGGCGGCACGACCAGCCGCGAATGGCAGGGACTGCCGACGGGCCGGATCATCCGCCTCACCGAGGACGATCTGGGCTTGTTGGAGCGCTCGATCCCGGGCATCGAGCTCGGAAGCCCGTCCTACGGCCGTTGGGGTACCAGCCTCCGCCACGGCGACAACAAGACGACGACCTACATGGAAGGCGTGTATCCCGAGTTCACCGAGATGCGGCGCATGTTCCCGGCTGGTGGTGGGCGCTTCATCAACCAGCAGGACATCGACGAGCGGCGCCGCGTGGTGTTCCTCGGCAACAAGCTCGCGGAAACGCTGTTCGGCGCGGAAGACCCGGTGGGGAAGACCGTGCTGCTCGATGGCTTGCCGTTCACCGTCGTCGGCGTCATGGAGAAGAAGTTCCAGGACTCGAGCAACAACGGACCCGACGAGGACCGCGCAATCATCCCCTCGTCCACCCTCAAGACCATCTACGGTCCCCGCTACGTGAGCCACCTGCTGATCCGCCCGCGCGACGTCAAGGAAGCCGCGAGTGTCAAGCAACAGCTCTACGACGTGCTCGGACGGCGCTACAAGTTCGATCCCGCGGACATTCGCGCGCTCTCCATGTGGGACTTCATCGAAGACCAGAAGCAGACGGATGCCATCGGCCTCGGCATCCAGATCTTTCTGGGCCTCGTGGGCGCGTTCACCCTGATCGTCGCCGGCGTCGGTGTCGCCAACATCATGTACGTGGTGGTGCGGGAGCGGACGCGCGAGATCGGCATCAAGCGCGCGGTGGGCGCGCGGCGTCCGCACATCATGCTGCAGTTCGTTGGCGAGGCCCTGATGATCACGCTTCTGGGTGGCGCCATCGGGCTCGCGGTGGCCGCCCTCATCGTGACCGGGGTCAACGCGATCCCCAACCAGGATCCGGCCATGCGCTACATCGCGAACCCGATTCTCTCCTGGCCCATCGCGCTGGGCTGTTCCATCACGCTGGCCGTGATCGGCCTCTCCGCGGGGATCCTGCCCGCACGGCGGGCGGCCAACGTTGATCCCGTCGAGTCGTTGAGGTACGAATAGCCTTCTGAGGTGAAAGTCGAGAGGAAACGGATTGAGGTGGCAGGATAGACGGCAAGACGGCGATACGGACAGCGGTGTGTAGTTCTTCGGTGAAAGGCGGCCCCCGACGTAGGGACCCTGATCCCCCAACGGAGGCCGCCTTCACCCCAGAAGCTAGGAACCGCTCGCCGTCTTGCCGTCTGTCCGTCTATCCTCCCACCTGTCCCCCTCCCCCTCCCCCCTCCCCCCTTCGGAGCGCGCAACGAACACCGTCGCGCTGAGATCGCCCGTCGTGTTGAGCACGGTGCGGCTCATGTCGAGGATACGGTCCACCCCCAGAATGATGGCGATGCCTTCGGGGGGAACGCCGACGCTGGCCAGCACTACCATGATCAGCGGCAACGAGCCACCCGGCACGCCGGCCGCGCCCACCGCCATGATCACCGAGAGTAGCACGACCACGATCTGCTGGCCGAGGTTGAGGTCCACGCCGAATACCTGCGCCAGGAACAGCACCGTCACGCCCTCGTAGAGCGCCGTCCCGTTCATGTTCATGGTGGCGCCGAGCGGCAGGACAAAGCCGGCGATCTTGGGAGAAATGCCGAGATCCTGTTCCGCCACCTGGATATTGGTCGGCAGGGTGGCAGCGCTCGAACTCGTCGAGAAGGCCGTGATGATGACCGGGCGCGCCGCCTTCCAGAACTTGAGCGGACTCATGCCACCCATCGTTCGAACGAGTATCGAGAGCGTGACGACCGCGTGGATCGTGAGACCCACCAGCACCACGAGCACGTACTTGCCCAGCTGGCCCAGCAGGTGCCAGCCGAAGCGGGACGTCACCACGAAGATCAGGCCGAATACGCCATAGGGCGCCAGCTTCATCGCGAAGTCGATGATCTTGATAACCACTTCGCCGAGCGCGTCGAGGAACTTGATCATCGGGTCGGCGCGCTCTTTGGGGATGAGCGTTAGCGCGGCGCCGAACATCAGGGCGAAGAAGATCACCCCCAGCATGTCCATGTCGGCGGCGGCCTGCACCGGGTTCCGCGGCACCATGTTGACGAACGTGTTGATGCCGAAGCCGATTTCGGAGCGCGCCTGGAGCCCGGCGGCCTCCGACTGGTAGGTCGCGAACAGCTCCTGGCGCATCGCGGGATCCATTCCCGCGCCGGGATGAAACGTGTTCACCAGCACCAGACCGATCACCGCGGAGATCGCGGTGGACATCAGGAAGTAGCCGATGGTCTTGCCGCCCACCCTCCCCACGGAGCGAAGGTCGCCCATGCCCGCCACACCGAGCGCGATCGACGCGAACACGAGCGGGAGCACGATCATCAGCAGCATCCGCAAGAAGACCTGACCGACCGGGTTCGCGATGTTGTTCGCGAACCACTGCACCCAGGTCGCGTCGGCGAGGAACTGATTCGCGCCTACCCCGGCGCCGGCGCCGAGCGCGAGACCAATGAGGATCTTCGTGTGCAGCTTCATGAGCGCGCTATCCCGTCCATCCCGTCTATCCTGTTTATCCGTTCGTCCGCAGTTTCGACCGCCGGAACCCATACGAGAAGTACAGTACCGCCCCGATCGCCAGCCATACGAAGAACCGGATCCAGGTGATGGTCGGCAGCTTGAACATGAGATACGTGCACGCCACGATGGCGATCACGGGCGTCACCGGCGAGAACGGCACGCGGAACGGCCGCGGCCGATCGGGCTCCTTGATCCGCAGGACCAGCACGCCGGCCGCCACCAGCACGAACGCGAACAGCGTACCGATGTTCGTCAGTTCCACGGCCTCGTCGATGTTGGCAAACGCCGCGAAGGTCGCAACGAACACACCCGTGATGATGGTGGGGATCCATGGCGTCCGGAACCGTGGATGCACCTTGGCCGCCCACGGTGGCAACAGACCATCGCGCCCCATCGAGAAGAAGATCCGTGGCTGTCCCAACTGAAAGACGAGCAGGACCGACGTCATCGCGATCACCGCGCCCAGCGCGACGATCACGCGGGCCGCGGCGAGCAACTTGGGGCTGCCGCTGGCCCCGGCGAGGGCGGTGAGCATGGGCTCGGGCGTATCGAGCTGGTTCCACGGCGTCATGCCCGTCATCACGATGGCGACCGCGATATAGAGCACCGTGCAGAGGATGAGGCTCATGATGATCCCGAACGGCATATCCCGCTTCGGGTCCTTGGCCTCCTCCGCGGCGGTCGAAACCGCGTCGAAGCCGATGTAGGCAAAGAAGATGATAGCCGCGGCCGACGAGATGCCCTTCCATCCGTTGGGCGCGAAGCCGCCATGCGCCGTGTAGTTCGATGGATGGATGAACGCCGCACCAACGGCGATGAAGAACAGAATGATCAGGACCTTGAGGAGCACCATCGCCGTGTTCGAGGCCGCCGACTCCCGAATGCCGTAAACCAGGAGCGCGGTGATGGCGGCGACAATGGCCACGGCCGGAAGGTTGACGATGATCGGGATGCCGAACACGTGTGGGGCCCCCGAGGCCGCGGTCGCCAGATACTGCGTGGCGGCGTTGGCGCCGCCCGCTGCCAGTTGCGATGCGGCCTGGTGCGCGGTGCGGTAATCGGTGACCAACCACGCCGGCAGCTCCAGCCCGATCGTGCGCAGCAACTCGTGGAAGTGGCCGGACCACGAGATGGCCACGGCCACGTTGCCCACGGCGTACTCGATGATCAGGTCCCAGCCGATGATCCAGGCGATCAGCTCGCCGAGCGCCGCGTAGGAGTAGGTGTACGCCGAGCCCGAGATCGGGATCATGGCCGCGAACTCCGCGTAGCACAGGGCCGCGAATCCGCACGCGAACGCCGTGAGCAGGAACGAGATCACGATGGCGGGCCCCGCGCCGATGTGCGATCCGCCGCCCGCGATGGCCGAGCCCGTGGTGGCGAAGATGCCCGCGCCGATGATGGCACCCACGCCGAGCGCCGTGAGGTCCCATTTCCCCAGGGCCCGGCGGAGCCCGTCCGAGCCCGCCTGTTCCTGGAGCTGGTCGATCGGCTTCCTGGCAAAGAGCTGCACGCGTGATTCTCCTCCCGGTGCGGTTGCCTTGCGGCTGCCCCGTGGCTCAGCCGGCTGCGAAAGATGCGTGCTTGGGCCTAAACCGCAAATCGGCGGTTAGGCGGTCAGGTGGTCAGGCGGTCAGGTGGTCAGGCGGTCTCCAGCGAGCGCCTAACGGCCCGCCGGCCCGTCGGCCCGCCGGCCCGCCCGTTCCCGCACCAGCGACCCCACCACGGCCACGGCCAACACCGTCACCACCAGTCCGAGCGAGATGCCGATGGGGATCTCGACGAAATGGTCGAACAGCATCTTGAGGCCGACGAATCCCAGCACGATCGAGAGCGCGGGCCGGAGAAGCGTGAAGCGACGCACCGCCCCCGCGAGGACGAAGTACAGCGACCGGAGCCCCAGCACGGCAAACACGTTGGACGTGTAGATGATGAACGGATCGCCCGTGACCGCGAAGATGGCGGGGATCGAGTCCAGTGCGAAGACGACGTCCGTGCTCTCGATCACGAGGAGCACGACCAGGAGCGGGGTGGCAAGCCGGCGGAGTCGTCCGGCGGCGTCTTCCTGTCGCACGAAGAAACGGTCCTCGACGTACTCCTCGGTGAGCGGGAGCAGACGACGCGCCACCCGAAACACCGGATTGGCGGTCGGGTCCACCGAGACGCCCCGCTCACGGGCCATCTTGATGGCCGTGTAGACGAGGAAGGCGCCGAACACATAGATGAGCCAATGGGCGCGCCCGAGGAGGACGGTGCCCATGGTGATCATCAGCCCGCGCAGGACGAGGGCCCCCAGCACGCCCCAAAACAGCACGCGATGCTGGTGCTCCTCCGGAACGCGGAAATAGGTCAGGAGGAGCACGAAGACGAAGATGTTGTCGACGGAGAGAGACTCCTCGATGAGGTAGCCCGTCGTGAACTCGAGGCCGGCGGGCACGCCGCGCGTCAGGGCGACGAACACGTTGAAGCCGGCAGCCAGCCCGATCCAGCAGGCGGCCCACACGGCCGCCTCGCGTGTGGAGATCACGCGCCCGCGCCGGTCGAGCACGCCCAGATCGAGCGCGAGCAGGGTCGCGATCACCGCACCAAAGACGATCCATCCCCACGGGTGACTCATCGGCGGGGAATGTACAGGGGGAGATGGGAGCGCGCGTGGTCGCGGGCCGCGAGCACTCATCTCTGGCCGGTTCGCGGCTGAGCGTTGTGGGGTCGTGCCTTCGTGGTCTCTGGCGTGTTCACGACGGAGCGTTGTGGGTCGTGCCTTCGCGGTCGTGTTTCGCGGCTGAGAGCCGCGGCTCGGCTGATGTCGCTAAGAGCGACGGGGGGGGCGGCTTCGACGCCGGGCCTAGGACGTCGTGCCTTCGTGGTCCTGTTTCGCGGCTGAGAGCCGCGGGCCGGCTGATGTCGCTAAGAGCGACGGGGGATCACCGCGTGTCTGATTTCGTCGGCGGCGCCGGAGTCGTGCGCGATATCGCCTCGCTGGGATGGTGTTGGGCCTGGAGACGCACATACCGCCGCGCGGTTTCCAGGGCACGGGGACTGACGCTCGAGATGTGGTAGCCCTTGGCCCAGCGGAGGGGCCGCCCGGTCACATGACCGTGCCGATTGGCGAGCGTGGCGGTCCCGCCCTTCATCCGCTGCAAAAGCCGAGGGATCGCGGTGGTCGGGTGGAGGCGCAATAGCAGATGCACGTGGCTGGACACGATGCCGAGTTCGAGCACCCGCGCACGTTCCTGCCGCGCGATGACGCGAAGGTGTTGATCGAGATACCCAGCCACCCGCGCATCGACGAGCCGGGCGCGGTCCCGTGTGGTCCACACGATGTGCACGAACAGGCGGTCGCGCATGCAGCAGGATAGCGTACGGCCACGACCCGCCCGTAACCGCTTTCACGCGAGCCCAGCGCTTTTGTGGCAGAGTCCGATTTCCGCCGGAGCCCGCGTCATGATCTTCAAGTCACTTCAGTGACATCAGCCGAGCCGCGGCTATCAGCCGCGAACAATCACCCGCGAAGATCCTCCCCGCCTTCTTGCCTTCTTGCCCTCACTGTCCTCACTGTCCTCACTGTCCTCACTGCCCTCACTGTCCTCACTGCCCTCACTGCCCTACTATCCCCCCGTGACGCTCCCCATCGCGGTCTGGCTGCTCCTCGGTGCCATCTGGGGCTCCACCTGGCTGTTCATCAAGATCGGCCTCGCGGACCTCCCCCCGGTGTCGTTCGCGGCGCTGCGCTTCGTCGTGGCGCCCCTACCCCTCCTGATCTGGCTGGCCGTAGGCCGCCCCGCTGTGCGGCTGATCCGATCATCCCGTCATCTCGGCCATCCCGTTTCTCCCATCTCCCCGCGCGGCCCGGCTCTCACGCGCCGGGACTGGCGCCTCCTCGCCGTCACCGGCTTGCTCACCTTCACCGTCAACTACACGCTGGTGTTCTGGGGCGAGTCGTATATCCCTGCGGGGCTCGCGGCCATCCTCTACACCACGTTCCCGATCATCGGGATGCTGATGGCGCACTGGCTCCTACCGGCGGAGCCGCTCTCGCGCCGGAAGCTTCTGGGCGCGCTGGTGGCGTTCGCCGGGGTGATGGTGATCTTCGGCAACGAGATCGCGATACGCGGGCTGATGGCGTTGTTCGGAAGCCTAGCCATCGTGGTCGCCGCCGCGTGCACCGCCTATGCCGACATCGTCATCAAGCGGGACGGGGCGCACATCGAGCCCATCACGATGACCGCGGTGCAGATGGTGGTGTCGGTCGGCCCGATGCTCATCCTGGGAGTAGCGCTGGACGGCAATCCGCTCGCGCTGCACTGGACCCCGCACGCGGTCGTGTCCCTGCTCTACCTCGCGCTGGTGGGTTCGGCGCTCACGTTCACGCTGCTCTACTGGCTGATCCAGCGGGCGCAGGTGACGCGCGTGATGTTCATCCCGTTCATGAGCACCATCATCGCGGTCGCCCTCGACGCGCTCGTGCTCGGCGAGCGGATGCATTGGCGGACGTTCGCGGGCGGGATTGGGATTCTCGGCGGGCTCGCGGTGGCGCTGTCGGGTCGAACACCTCTCCCCCCAACCCCCTCTCCGCCTGCGCGGAGGGGCGGGACGTGAGAATAGCCCGCGCCCGCAGGCGATAACGTCCTGGAGGAGTTTCCCTTGGCCGTGCATGCGGAGGGGGACTGGGGTGAGACCCGGGCCGGGCGGATCGTCCATTCAGCATCCCGGCGACCTCGGCCGCCTGGGCGACACCCGAAAGCGGTGGTACCTTCGCGTCGATCGCCAAGGGCCACAGACGTTCCCTTCCGGGTTCGCCGAGAGGGACCAGGGGTGAGATCCACAGGCGGACCATACATCGGGGACCGAATGCCATGCACGACACCATCAAGACCACGTCACCAGCGCACCCACGCGTCAGGACCACACGCGCGGCCCCGTGGGCGGTTGCCACCGCCGCCTTGGCGCTCCCGCTGTTACCCATCGCCAGCTCGGCGCAGCAGCCCGCCCAGGATCCCCGCTTCGACGTTCAAGAGGTGATGATCCCCACGCGCGACGGCGTGAAGCTGCACACGCTCGTTTACACGCCGCGCACGCAGACCGGACCGCTCCCGATCTTGTTCCGCCGCACGCCGTACGGCGTGATGCGCGCCGCCGGCGCGTTTCACTCCTCGTACAAGGAACTGGCGGACGAGGGCTTCATCTTCGCGTTCCAGGATATCCGCGGTCGCTACGGCTCGGAGGGCTCGTTCGTGATGCAGCGCCCGCCAGCCCACACGTGGGATGCCAAGGCCATCGACGAGAGCACCGACGCCTACGACACCATCGAATGGCTCGTGCACCACGTGCCGAACAACAATGGGCGCGTAGGCATCCTGGGCGTGTCGTACGACGGTTGGACCACGGCCATGGCGCTCATCGACCCGCACCCGGCGCTCCGCGCCGCGTCACCCCAGGCCTCTCCCGCCGACATGTGGCTGGGAGACGACTTCCACCACAACGGCGCCTTTCGCCTGAGCTACGGCTTCGAGTACGCCGCCATGATGGAGACGTCCCACGTCAACACGAACTTCTCGTTCGACCGCTACGACACCTACGACTGGTACCTGTCGCTCGGGCCGCTCGCCAACGTCAACGCACGCTACCTCCAGGGGAAGATCCCAACGTGGAACGATTACGTCGCCCACCCCGACTACGATGCGTTCTGGCAGCGGCAGACCATCGTACGGTACTTGAAGACGCCCAGCGTCCCGACGCTCAACGTGGCCGGCTGGTGGGACCAAGAAGACTTCTACGGCCCCGTCACGATCTACGACACGCTGGAGCTGCGCGACACGAAGCACCTGAACTTCCTGGTCGTGGGCCCGTGGAACCACGGCGGCTGGAACCGCCCTGGAGACGCACTCGGCCCCATCGGTTTCGGCGGCCCGACGGGCGAGTACTTCCGCGCCCAGGTGCAGGCGCCGTTCTTCGCGTACTACTTGAAGGACAAGGGCAAGCTGCCGGTCGAGGAGGCGCTCACGTTCGAGGCGGGCAGCAACCAGTGGCGGCATTGGAGCGCCTGGCCGCCGCGTGCGGAGACCGCTGAGCGGAACCTCTACTTCGGGGCCAACGAGGCGCTGTCATTCGACCGCCCCACAACCGGCGACACCTCGGCGTACGACGCCTACGTATCCGATCCGACGCACCCGGTGCCGTACCGCCACCGTCCCATTCAGGCCACGTACTTCCCCGGCGGCTCGCAGTGGTCCACGTGGCTGTTGCAGGACCAGCGCTTCGTGGACGATCGGCCGGACGTGTTGAGCTGGGAGACCCCGCCGCTCGAGGACGAACTCACCATCGCGGGCCGAGTGGAGGCGCACCTGTTCGCCAGTACCACCGGCACCGACGCCGACTGGGTGGTGAAGCTGATCGACGTATACCCCGAAGATTACTCACAGGACTGGGACCTGGCCGGCTACCAGCTCATGGTGGCGAACGAGGTGTTCCGCGGTCGCTATCGCAACAGCTATGAGAAGCCCGAAGCCATTCCCGCCAACCGTGTCGTCTCATACGACGTCGACCTACACACGCAGGACTACACGTTCAAGCGGGGGCACCGGATCATGGTGCAGGTGCAGAGCACGTGGTTTCCGATCATCGATCGGAATCCGCAGACGTTCGTGCCGAACATCTTCGAGGCGCGGGCGGAGGATTACGTGAAGGCGACGCAGCGGGTGTATCGGACGGTGGCGGCGCCGTCACACGTCACCGTGTATGTGGCGCGGGGGGCGGAAGTGCGGTAAGAGCCTGGCCCCGTGGGAAAGCGCGCGCCCACCTGAGCACGTGGGCGAGGCTACCCGCGGCTGATCCCCACGCCGATCACCGCCCCCGCCACAATCGCCGCGCCAAGATCGCTCACCGACAGCACCGTGACCATCGTGAGCCGCTCGGCGGCCCCCGGCGCGCCCACCCGCCAGCCGAGCGCTTCCATCGTGAGGTCGATGGCGAGAAACACGAGCGCCGCGGCGAGCGCGGCCCGCCAAGCGAGTGCGCGGGCGAGGGCGCCGTTGCTGAGGCCGATGCCGAGCGCCAGGGCGCCAACGCCGGCGATGATACCGGCGGTTGGGACGAACAGGATGGTGAACAGCCGGTGAAGCGGCAGGTCCTCACCCCAGCGATTGAGGGCGATCGGCTCCAGCGCCAACAAGCCGAACCCGGCGATGAGGACGATGGGCACGAACCCCAGCACGCCCGCCCAGGCCATGCGCGTGCGGCTGGCGCCGGGCGACAGGCTGCCCATCAGCGCACCCCACGCCGCGGATCCGACGCCGAGCGCCACGAGCGCGAACACCGTCGCGAGGGTGGTCCCGACCCAAGCGGCAGCGTGCCCGCCGAGCACGGATCGAATGAGGTTCCCCGCCGCAATGGCGAGCAGCAGACTGCCCACCAGCCCCACGGTCGTGACGACCGCGCCGTAGAGCGCCGCGCGACGCATGGGGACCGGCATCGGCCGCTACGACGTCCGCTTGGCGCGCGTCGAATCGACGCCGCGCAAGAACTCGCGCACCACCCGCACGTTCTCGTCGCGCGCGTCCCAGGTCGTGATGTGCGCCGCCCCCGGAAACTCGATGTACTTGGCGTTGGGAACCGAGTCGGCAAACCCTTTGACCAGCGCCGGCCCCACTTCGTCGAACTCACCCACCGTGAACAGGGCCGGCACGGCAATGCGCGGCAGGAAGGCCCGCACGTCGTAGCTCTTCAGTGTCCCCGTGATGGTGAACTCGCTCGGCCCCTGCATGTAGTTGTAGATCGCTTCATTCGCCGTCGCGAAGGTGCTGTCCAAGTCGGCCTCCACGGGATGCCGGAACAGGTACAAGCCGTAGAACTCGTTCATGGCGGCCTGGTAGCCCGGACTATCGTACGCGCCCACCGCCTCGGTCTTGCGGATGATCTGCTGCGTTCGAAGCGGGAGCGTCGCCACCAGCTCCTTGGCCCGTCGCTCGTAGGCGGGGATGTCGAACACGGCGCTCCCGAACGTGAGCGAGGCCACGCGGTCGGGATGCGCCCGGTGGTACTCGAGCGCCAGGATCGTCCCCCAGGAATGGCCAAACACGTGCCACTGCGTGCAGCCGAGGTGCGACCGCAGCGAGTCGAGTTCGTCCACGAAGTGCGCGATCGTGAACATCGTGGTGTCGGTGATCTTGTCCGACCGTCCGCCGCCCAACTGGTCGTAGCGAATCACCAGGCGGTCGTCCCCCAGATCCTCGAGCGGCTTGAGATAGTAGCTCGAGAAGCCGGGCCCACCGTGGAGCAGCACGACCGGCAGTCCGGTGCCCGTGCCGGAGACCTTGTACCAGATGTTCCCACCGGGCACGGCAAGGGTTGCCTCGCCGACCGGCGGGGCGCAGGTCGCAACGTGCGGTGTGCTCTCACCTCGGCACGCGCCGAGGACTGGCAGGACCGCGATGATGGCGACGTGCGCGCTGTGGCGCATCGGTGACCTCTTCAGGCGTGGTGAGGCGGCAAGCGTACGCCGTGCCCCGTGGGTCGTCAAGCGGCGCGACGCCGCTTCAATCGACAAGTTGAGCGGCCGTCTGGCACATGTCTCCCCCGCACTTTGCCCCGGGCGGCCGCCCCGCGCATCCTCGCAGCATTGCTGGGGCATGCCGCCCTCACCGTCACGGCAGGGCCGAGCGGCTACCGCCGAAGACCGTGGTCAACGCGTAGCTGTGCGGCTGGCCCCCGTCATCTCAGTCCTCAGCCCCCGATCCCCAACCAGTCGTCGGAAGCACACCGCGGCGTTGAGTCGGCGTTATCCTTGAAGCGCCGCGGCGGCTGCTTGTTGGCTACAAGTCTAGTATTGACAACGTGTTGAATTCGGGTTGACTACCAAGGTCAGATTCGACATCGCACTGGACCGAGGATCCCCGATGCTGATCGTCACCACCTTGGGCACCCCGGGAATTCACGACGCGACGGGCCAGGAGGTCCGGCTCCGCTCGCGCAAACAACTCGGTGTCCTGCTGGTCCTGGCGCTCGACGGCCGGGACCAGCCCGTGCCGCGGGCGATGCTCGAGGAGTTCTTCTGGCACGACGCGCCGGGGGCGAAGGCCTACCACTCGCTGTGCCAGGCCATCACGGCCATTCGCGCGGCGCTCGGACGGTCGGCCATTCAGCGCACGCACGACGCGTTCCGGCTTGGCGTGGACGTGCGCACCGACCTCGAAGCACTCGGCGACGACGACCTCGGCATTCCCGGACTCTCGCGACCGCTCGATGGGATGGAGTGGTGGGGCGGACCGGCGTTCGGGCATTGGCTCGAGGGCGCGCGGGTGCGGTTTCGACGGATGGCCGAACAGGTCCTGCTCGATGCGATTGCGCGGTTCCGACTCGGCGGTGCAACGCTCCGCGTGCATCGGGCGGCCGAGCGGTTGTACGAGTTGGATCCCCTGTCTGAGCCTGCGGCATTGGCGCTGGCCGAGCGGGAGCTGCTCCGCGGCGATGTGGTCGGTGCGATCCGGCTCCTCAGGCTGCATCTCGCTCGCCTGGAGGAGACGCTCGGCTGCCGCCCTCAGCCTGCGATCGAGCGTTTGTTGCGGCGGTTGGAGGTCGGTGCGCACCCGCCGGTCGAGCTGGTCCCCCCGAGGCTGGCGGCGCACGCGGCGCGGGTGCGGCCAACGGTGCTAGTCGCCCGCGAACACGAGTTGGGCTTTCTCGAAGGTGAGTGGCAGCGCGTTGCGCGAGATGGCACGCTCCGGACCTGCATGGTGACCGGCCCAGGGGGGATCGGCAAGAGCTCGCTCGCGCGTCGCTTCGCTGCGACCGTGGCGGCCCGCGCCCATTCCGTATTGCTCATTTCGTGTCAGGAGATCGGAGAGGGCATTCCCTTCGCCGCGACCTCGGATCTCGCGGCCGCCCTGCTAAGAGATCCCGCGATCTCATCCACCGACCCGGCGTGGCTCGCGGAGGTGAGCCGGATCCACCCCGTCATCCGGAGCAAGTACACCGGAGTCCCCGAACCGCTGGCCACGCCACCCGAAACCGTTCGTCTGCGGGTGGGTGACGGACTGACGCACATGTTGGAGGCCGTCACCGACGGCGCACCGGTGACGATCATCTTCGACGACATCCAGTACATGGACCCGGCCAGTCGCGACGTGCTCCACGTGTTGGCACGCCGCGCGCAGTCGCTACCCCTCCTGCTCATGGGGGCCGCGCGCTCTCGAGGGATGGAGCCCACGTTGCCCCGTGGCCCGCTCGATGACGAGCCCCTCGCGTGGACGAGCACCTTGCGCCTGGCGCCGCTGAGTGCCGAGGGCATGCGGACGCTCATTGCGACTCTGGCGCCGAGCCTCCAACTCGACGCGCCCCGGGTCGTCGATCGCATCATCGGGCTCGCTGATGGGAACCCGCAGTTCGCCGAGATGCTCCTCGCGGACTGGGATCGTCATGCCTCGCAGTCCCTCGCGGCCGGCCTAGCGGTGGAGCAGCTCCCCCGCCACTGGGAACCGCCCGACTCGCTGCGCCAGGCGTTCGCGCGTCTCTATGACGGCCTGGACGCGGTTGCCCGCCAGGTACTGCACGTGCTCGCGGTCGCGCAGCGGGCGTTGAGCCCCGAGGAGGTTGCCCAGGCGGTGAGTCGCACCCCGGCGGACCTCGACGCGGCGGCGCTCGAGCTCCTCAGCCGTGGGATTCTCCGGCTCGAGGGGGGCGGGCTGTGTTTCAAGAATGAGCTGCATCGCGCATACCCGTACTTCGCCATGGATGACGAGACCCGGAAGTACTATCACGCCATTCTCGCGCGGGCGCTCACGGTCCATGCCGATGAGCGCGACTACCGATCGCGCCTCGAGGCAGCGTCCCACCTCTTGGGCTGCGAACGGCTGGACGAAGCCACGACCCTGCTACACGCAGCGACGAAGGACGCAGTCGACGCCGGAGCCTATCAGGAGATGGAACGCGCGCTCCTGGACCTCTGTGACGCACAGGGAGACAACCCATCACCGCGAATCCTGATCGCCCTTTCATCGACCCAGGCAACTGGCGGCCGTCCACGCGATGCCCTCAAGAGTCTCGCTCGCGTCTCACGCCCTGAGTGTACGCCGCGAGAGGCTCTGGAAGTCGACGTCCTGACCGTTCGCGCCGAAACCGTGCTGCGGCGGCATTCCAGCGAGGTGCTCAGGGCCGCTGGTGAGCGGATCCTCCAGCAGGCGTTGGAAACCGGGGAATTGGACCTCGCGACTCACGCCCTGCAGGTCGTCGCACAAGCATCGGCCGAGGCGGGGCTGGCCGAGCGTTTGACGGCGCTGCTACCGATGTGCCGATCCCTGGTGCGGGCGCCGAACGATGAGCAAGCGGCACAGGCGGCCCTCGCCCTCGGGTTCATCCACCTCTCAGGTGGTGAGTACGCCGAGGCTCGCGAAGCATTCGACAGTGGTCTGGCTCGACTCGGAGGTGGGCACTCGCCGTTGCTGCTACGGTCGCGGTTGTTGAATGGACTCGGCATGGCGCTCACGGGCGTGGGGGCGTACGACGACGCCCTCCGCACCTACCAGCGGCTCCAGTCAACCGCGAAGAAGTCTCCTCTTATCCCCGCCCCTCACTTGTGGCTCAATATGGCGGTAATCCATCAAGAACGCGGCCGGCTGTGCTCCGCCGCACAGTGCTTTGAGCGCAGCCTGCGCGCGGTTGCCGAGCACCCCGATCCCCGGATTCGGACTGAGGTTTACAGCAACTGCGCTTCTTTCGCGATCGAGACCGGCGACGTCGAAAGCGCCGACCGCTACCTTCGGCTTGCAGAGAGTATTGCCGAGGCATCGAGAATCCTCAACGAGCTAGTGAACACCATCCTCGTCCGCGCCGACTTTCATCTTGCCGTCGAGGAGGATGAACTCGCTTGGCGCCTGGTGCGGGATCGGATACCGAGCTACGAGACGAGAAAGCACTTCATTGGCGAAGTCACACGACACGCACGACTTGACTTACACTACCGCCTCGCGAGCCGAAGCAGACAGGTCCCTCTCGAATGGCTTCAGCAGACACAGCATCTGGATGAGCGGCTTCCCGTTCATGGTCGTATCGAAATGGCCTGCTTCACTGCATGGGCTCGTGAGAAGTACCTAGGAATGCTCGGAGGAGATGTCCTCGAGAACGCCGCCCTCGAAGGATTCGGCGGCGTGGTACTGCGACTCGGCGCCGTCAAGACGCTTCCGACTCTTACGAAGTCAGCTGACTGTCTAGCTACCGCACAGATGCTGGTCGAATCCTACCCGACGCTCTTCCCGGAGGGGCTGCCCACTCCGCTCGACTGGAATCCACCAGCGACGTGACTGATCTGCCCAGAGTGAGCGCGTTGACACCGCGTTGGTGCACATCAGCACGGTGCTGTATGGCCCCGGCTGGCGAACACGGACAGCGGCCCAGGCTACGCCTCGATCCTCATGGCCCGCTGCGTAGCTGACGCTTTCGCCAATGCCCCATCTTGGGAGGGAGATCCGACGCGCGACTCGATCAACGACTTGATCGCCGCACTGCGGAGAAAGACCCGAACGACTTGCGGATCGAACTGGATCCCGGAGTACTTGCGCAACTCCGACACGACCTCCGCATACCCGAGCGCCCGACGATAGGGTCGGTGACTCGTCATCGCATCGACGGTATCGGCCACCATGATGATGCGCGCGCCGATCGGGATCGAATCCGCCGCGAGTTTGTCGGGGTAGCCCGAGCCGTCGTAACTCTCGTGATGGTGCCGCACCGCCTTCTCAACAGCGCCGCGGAAGTTGGACACCGTCGCTACAAGCTCCGCGCTGCGAATTGGATGCGTCTGCATCACCAGAGATTCGTCGTCTGAAAGGCCGGCCTCCTTGCGGAGCAGAGGAGCAAATTCCTCGTAGATCTTCCCGACGTCATGCAAAAGGGCGGCCTTCGAGATACTGTCAATCTCTCTCAGACCGAGACCGAGTTCCCTTGCCAACAACCGTGCTGCTTCGGAAACGCGTCGAGAATGACCGCTGGTGTAGGGGTCCCGTGCTTCAATGGACTTCACCATCACATCCAACATCTCGCGATTTGCCGCCTGTAGCTGGAGGTTCACCACGTACACATGCCGTAGGAACAGAATCAGCGCGACGACGGCACCCACCGCAAAGAGCCCGTACTTCGATGCATAGAGAACGGCGATCCCGAGACCGAGTGTGCTCGCAACCAAGTCGTAGGGAGCGAGACTCCACGTGTTCCGCACCCACACCTCACCAAGCGGTCGCTCCTCGCTGAGCGCAACAGCGAAGCTCACCGCCAGGGTGTTTACGGCGAAGAAGGCAACGACCATTCCCGCGAACGGACCAATAGCCTGATCGAGCGAGACTGGAGGAACACTTCCACCCACCGCAACGTATATCAGCCCCCCAACGACGATGGCGAGCGTCTGCTGCGCTGCATTGAACGCGATCTTGAGAGGCGGACGGCGATTGAAGGTGTGAGCTGAAGCAATGCTAAGGCCCGTGATTAGGCCACCCCATGCCGGTCCAAAGACGAGGGCAGACGCCAAGTACACGATGAAGGAAATTGATCCCCAGGCACCAACCGCGAGCCGATGCTCGGCCAACTCCAGGAGAATCCCGACAACGAGGAAGGTGAAGATCCCAGCCGCGTGCTTCCCCAAGCTCATTGGGAACTCGGAATCCAACGCGGCCGCCCCCACAGAGGCCAAGCCCGCGAGGAGAAGTACGAGCGCTATGTAGACCCGAACTGAGGGCTTCATGGGAGTCTTCGGGCTCATCGATACCTGCGATTTGACGTGAGAGGGCAGGGGCCCCGGCCTCGCTCACCACCACAATTGTCCGGACGCGAAAAACAGACGCGCCAATAGCGCTGACAACCAACTCAGCAACATCATCGAAGCGTCACCCCCTCTCTGTCCGCATCAAACGGACCACGATGAGAAGTGGCGTGCCTCGCTACGGCACACCCAGACGCTCCGCTCCTACTTCCCGATCAACTCCGCTTACACGTGCTGGTAGCGCGTTGACCGGGGGCCCCTTTTATTCTCTCCCTTACTCGTCTCAAATGGTGAGACAGAACTTCACATCACCACGCCCAAAACACGGGAAGACAATCAGTTACCAATGATCTTCGGGCATGAGGGGCCACCAAGGTACTACTCCAACGGGAAAAACGCTAGCGGACCGAATTCAACCACCGATTGGTCGCATCCAGGACGGCCAGCACGGCCGCCTGCTCTGGGGTCTCGGTCAGCTCGCAAGTGCCTGTCAGTACAGCAGTTCCGCGACCTTCCGCCACCAACACGCCAGCAAAGACATAGCGGCGCCCGAAAGCTTCGATGACCTGGACCCCCTCCAGCTCGGGCGTGCCGCGCTCCATCACCTGCTCCAGGGCCGCAGCCGTAGCCCGCGCCGCCGCCTGCATCCGCGCCCGCGCGTTGTCCACCGCTTCCGCCTCGCCCGTCAACTCCCGGTCCCCAACCTTGAGGACGACCATCATGCCGAGCTTGTTGCCCCCGGTACCCGCGGTCCGGAACTCGACCCGCTCGAACAACACCCCTCGGTGAATGGCCTGCTCCCGCACCGCCTCCTGGTCCAAGGCGTCGATCGGCCTCACCTCTGCGGTCTGCGCCACACTGATCTTCCGGTGATCCACCCGGAGCCCCAGGTGCGCCAGCAGGGCGCTCTCCACGTTCCGCACCACCTGCTTGGCCGGCGTGGAGCCCTGCATCAGCACATGGACCTCCTCCACCTCCCCCAACGGCGACACCACGATCCGCGCCGAGAGGATCCCTTGCAGGCTTGTGAGCAGGTTCTCCGCGCGCCGCACGCCCCATGGATCGCCCGATGGTCGCCCCGTGGGACCCGACTTTCGCCCTTCACCGCGACTGGGATCTGTCACCGTCACGCTCGCTCCAATTGGTCTGTTACCCACTAGTAGCGCCGCTCAAGTTCCACCTGGTCGGGACCGCCGGGACCGCCGGGTCCGCTCACGTCTCGATTCGGTTTCCTCCGAGCGCCTTGGCGCGGTACAGCGCCTTGTCTGCGCGCTCGAGCACGTCGCCCCCATTGCCGTTCCGCGGGTCGTACTCGGCCACGCCGATCGAGGCCGTGACGGCGCCGTCGGCATAGCCCAGCCCCCGCCCTACCGCTTCCACCCGCCCGCGAATCACCTCACCCACCCGGTGCGCGCCGTCCGCATCCGTCCGCGCCAGCAGCACCACGAACTCGTCACCGCCATACCGGCCCGCCACGTCCGTGCCGCGTACCGCCTTGTGAAGCACTTGGCCCACCGCGCTCAGCACGTCACTCCCGGCCCGATGGCCGAACGAATCGTTGATCTGCTTGAACCCGTCCAGATCGATGAACAACACCGCGAACGGCTCGCCGCTGCGCCCGCTGCGCGCGATTTCGTTGGCCAACCGATCCCGCAACACCCGGTACGTCACCAGTCCGGTGAGCGCGTCCACCGCGGCCTCGCGCTTGGCCTCCCCGGCCATTCGCTCCTGATACGGCGGGCACTGGCGGAACCCCGCACGCCCGCGCAACACCGCCGACGCGAATTCCCGGCACGTCGCAAAGCCGCACGATCCACAATCCCACGGTGCGCCGCTCGGCGCCGTCCCAATCTGCATGATCACCGCGGAGATGTCGGCTTCCGGCGCCTGGCTGCCGTTGCCGTGGAATGTAAACGTCCGCGTGACATCCACCACCACGTCGTCCACCACCGGCACCGTGCTGCGGGGCGGCTCCGAGGCCGCGGCGATCTTCCGTCGCCAGAACAACCGGTCTTTGGGTCCCAACAGCGGATGGTCGAGACAACCCTCGCACGGCAGGATGTCCACGAACCCGAGATCGATCTGATCCTCCACCACCGCCTGCTCAATCATCTCGAGCGCGGCAAGCCCGCGGAACTTCCGGAACCGCCGGCTGGCTTGCACCTCCTCCATCAACACCGGCAGCGGCATCCCGCCCGACGCGCTCACATAGCGTCGCCGCTCTCCGGGGATACGGCGGAAGAAGTTGGGCTGCGACGCCAGGTCCACCGCGTACTCCCGAAACAGGCCGTCCAACTGCTGGAACGTCACCGCCGCGTCCGCCACCCTCACCGCGTCCGCCAGACACACGCCGGCGTACACGAGGGGCTGCCCGGGGTAGGCCCGATGCAAATACGTGACCTCGGCCTCCGTGGGCGTCGCCACCGGCGCCAAGTACGGCACCAGCTCCGGATGATCCTTGCGGACCTTCTCCACCAGCACCGGACATGTCGAGCGGATCAGCGTGCGCCACTGCGGCGTTTCCCAGAGCCGTAGATACTCTGCCGCCACCAGCTCGTCGCCGATGGTGCCGTGATGCACGCCGGCGAAGCCCATCGCGTACGCGCCGTTCACGATCTGCTCGACCGTCACCGGATGGAAGTGCACCGACGCTTCGGCCGAGAGCACCAGCAGCGCGTCGCCCTCGGCGACCAACGCGCGGACTTGCTCCAGGTCGCCGTTGACGGAAACGGCGTCGTGGGGGCACGCTTCCAGGCAGAGACCCGTCCGGACGCAGGTCTCCTCGACGATCCAGACGTTGGTGTCTTCCACCGCAATGGCGTCGGTCGGGCACACCCGAACGCACGCCATGCAGGCGACGCACCGTTCGTTGATCTCAAACCGCACGATGGACGCCGCCCTTACCGGGAGTGCCGCAACACTCTAAGCCCCCACGAAAGCGCAGCAAGAATGGGGAGCAGGGACATCCCTGTCAATAGTCGAGGACGCAACAAGGCGTTGTCCTCCATGGACTTATGCGCCGGGCCCCGTGGGGGCGCCGGCGCGCGGGCGACGCGCCCCCGGTCCCGAACCCCGCCGGGACCGGCCGAACGTGCAGCAAAGTGCCCCTAGGGGGGCAGAAAGCGTGCCGTGGGGCGGGGTTGGGACCCCCGGGCCTGGGGAAGCTCCGCAACAACTGTGGTGGCTTGGGCTGCCTGCTCCGCGCGTGGTCGGCGAGTGATCTGGTTGATACGCCAGAAATCCACCTGATAGGTGCCGGGGCCGCACGAGCGCGGACACCGTATCCTGCTCGAGGGCGGCGTACGCCCGCGGCAGCACATGCTGGGCGCTCAACGGAATGACGCACCCGAACTCGCGCAGGTGACCCCGCACCGCGTTGATGCGGGCGGTGCGGGTGTGGAGGTACCCCTGGCGCAGACGGTGAAGGGTGACGACGGCCTGCTCGACCAACTTCACCGGCACGCGCTCGAGGTCCGCGTTGCGCGCGGCTTCGAGCAGCGCTTTAGCGTCGGCGCGATCGGTCTTGTTGCCATCGCGGTTACACGTTGCTGCCGGCAGGGGGCCTGCAGCAGAAGCACAATCACGTTAGCCTGCGCAATGGCTCCGATGATAACGCTTGCCGTTAATAGCGAGTTGCGTTATCATACAAGGTGATCAGAGGCTTTCGGGATAAGGACACCCAGCGAGTGTTCGAGCGCCAGCGGGTGCGCCGCTGGTCCCTTGAGTTGCAACGGGCCGCGCTGCGCAAGCTCGTGATCCTGGATGCTGCCGAGACGTTGGACGACCTCCGAAGTCCACCGGGCAACCGGTTGGAGAAGCTGGCTGGGCACCGGGCCGGCGAGTACAGCATTCGTATCAACGATCAATGGCGAATCTGTTTTCGGTGGCAGGCGGCGGACGCCCATGATGTCGAGATCGTGGACTACCATTAGGAGCAGGTGACGATGCCCAAGCTTTCGCCAGTACACCCCGGTGAGATTCTGCGGGAGGAGTACCTCGAGCCGCTGGAGCTCAGCCAGTATCGACTGGCGAAGGATATCAGCGTGCCGGCCCGGCGGATCAATGAGATCGTCCACGGGACGCGCGCCATCACGGCGGACACGGCCCTTCGACTGGCGCGCTACTTCGGCACTTCTGACCGGTTCTGGCTGAACCTGCAGGCGCGCCACGACCTGGAGATGGAGAAGGACCGGCTTGGCCGCCGGTTGGAACGCGAAGTCGTTCGCCGCGCAGTCTAACTGGGCATATCGGGACGCACGCCCGCTGGCGTGCGGCGACCCGGAGGAAGAACACGCGTTCCGCCGTGACAGCCAGCTCCGCCGGCCGACCTCCAGCCGTTCCTCCGGCGCGCGGCCGCGCTCAAGAGCGAAGCCATCCGCGCGTGACGCCTTACCTCATCGAGCGCCTGGCCGAGCTCCGACGGCATGTGGACCGCTTGCGCGCCATCAATGTCCCGGACCCCGCAGCGCGCTATCACTCGGCGTGAGCTGGTTCATCCGCCAGAAATCCACCTCATAGGATCGCGTGCTCCACCTCGGTGAGCCCGCCGTTGGCGGGCCCGACCCGGGTGCGCACCACCAGGCCATGGCGATTGTCCGTCGTCACGCTCGCCTGATACGCCAGCTTCGCTTCGCGGCCCAGCGCCTTGCGCGCCAACCGCGCGTCCGGATCCGTCGTCGAGTGGTGCGTCGCGTTCGAGCGCGGCTGCCCGCGAAACCACACCGTGGGATTCCGGGGCCCGTCGCCCGACGGCGGGTCCTCGGGCGGCGCGTCCTTCGGGCGGAAACTCTTCTGACTCGCCCACGCCTCGAGCAGCGTCCCGTCGATCGTGAAGTGCTCGTGCGAGAGCAGCCCGTGCGCCTCCGCCTGGCGCCGGACCCCGGTGAGGAACGCCTCGGCGATGTCCCCCGCCAACAGCCGCTCGCGATTCTTGGTGAACGTCGTCGCGTGCCACACCGGCGCGTCCAGCCCCAACCCGACGAACCACCGGAACAGCAGATCGAAGTCGAGGCGCTCGATCAACTGGCGTTCACTGCGGATCGTGTAGAGCACTTGGAGCAGCAGCGCCCGCAGCAATTGCTCGGGCGGGATCGACGGCCGGCCCTCGCCCTCGTAGATCGCGTCGAACCGGGGCGACAGCTCCGCCAGGACCGGCTCCACCAACGCCTGCAGGGCCCGCAGCGGATGGTCCGCCGGAATCCGTTCCTCCAGGGCGACGTAGCTGAACAGGACGGCCTGACCACGCTCGGCACCGCGCATCGCTGGGATCCCCGTTTGGGTCCCCCACGATAGGACGCCCCCTCGCGCACGCCATACCCTTTTTCAGCACCCTGCTAGTAGGGGGAGGGATCCTGTTACTTGAAAGGAGAGAACGTTGCTAAATGCCTACTACACCGCGGTCTACGCAATAGAACTACGAATCCCCCAGCTCCTCGCGTCGCCGATTCGTTACGGTTCAACGCATCCGATCCTCGGCCGGCGTGATCGTCCGCATCGAGCCGGGCTACGAACGAGAATTGTCATGTAACGCAGGCGCCGGGCAGCGCATAGTCATGATGCTGTGGCCGGTCGAGCGGGTTCACCGCGTAGTTCGCAGGCCCCGACCCACGAACGTGATCCGTGCCGTAGCCAACGACACCACGGCTCGAGAGGTCGCTAGGGGGCAGGTGCAACCGCGCCGAGCCGCGGCGGACTTCCGAGTGATTCGGCAAACAGGGAAGGGCTGTGGTGCGGGGGGAAGGAACGCGACCGGAGCAACGTGGGACCGGACCCAGGGACGACGCGCACGAGGGAAGCTGGAGCCTGTTCTGGGCGGGTGACCACGCCTACTTCAACCAGCTGGTGCTGAACGAATCCCCCGCGCTCCGGAGCATCATTGCCCGGTACTTCCGCGACGCGGATGCCGTGGAGGAGATGCTGCAAGAGGCGTGGGCGAGGATTTACCTGAAGCGGACGGCGTTTCTCGGCACGGGGACGCTGCGCGGCTGGATGTGCTCGGTAGCCCGGACTGTTTGCCTCATCGAGCTCCGCCGCAGCGCCACACGATGGAAGTACCGGGACGCACAGACACCACCCACCGGCTGGGTTTCCCCTCTGGAGGCCGTTCACCGCGATGATGTGCGGACCGCCAGTGCGACCGCGCTGGGCGAGATCCCGGAGCGGCAACAGTGTGTCGTGCTCCTGCGACTCCTGCACGGGCTCAGCACGAAAGAGACGGCAAGAACGCTTGGCTGCCCGGCAGGAACCGTTCAGGCCTCGCTCCACCGCGCCAGGAAGACGCTCCAGCGGAGGCTCAGGGCGGTCGGGGAGCCGCTGTCGAGATGAGAGGCGATTCCGTCGCTCGCCGGGCGATCAGGTCGCGCGCTGACGACTTCCCGCTCACGCATTTGGCCGGAGCTTCCCCTAGTGTGGCAAACCCCGCAAGGCGCTGTCGGTTGGGGTGATCTGGTTCATACGCCAGAAATCCACCTGATAGGTCTCGGGATTCCCCGCTCGCCGCACCCAATACCCGCTCGACGCGGAGTCGGCAACCAGGGAGAGCAGGGTGTCCGCCCCCCGCCCCAGCACCGTGAGCCGCAAGCGTGGCTTGGCGAAATCGATCGAGTCCATCTGGGCCGCCGTGGGGAAGCCGATGGCGCGGAGGTCGCCGAGCGCGGTGAGCAGCCGGCCGACCGCGGCCGAGTCGGCGCGCGCGCCGCCTACGGTCCATCCCGAATCGGCCCGCGCGACGGTGACCGTACGCGTCCCGCGGCCGATCACGATCCGGCTGACGCTGTCGCGCTCGATGCTGGCAATTTGCCGGTTGCGCCACTGGTCGAGCGCGCGGTTGGTGAACGTCGCCAGCTTGCCGCGGTACAGGTACACCTCGGGCTCCGAGTCCCGCCGCAAGTACGCGGACTGATACGACCGCGCCGCCGATCCGGCGATGACGTCGAGCAGCACGCGGTCGCCCTTGGCGAACACGATGCGGCGGCCCGCGGAGTCCACGCCGAGCCGCCCGTGTGAGGACGCACTCCGGGCGATCAGCTCGCTCGTAGCGCCCGAGTCGGCGAGCGCGCCGACGAAGTCGGCCACGGCGCTCTGGTCGGCGGCGTGGCCGTTCACCGTCCACGCGCCTGCCGAGCGCACCAGGCGCACCGTGTCGCTCGGCCGGGTCAGCTCGATGCTGTCCACGTCGGCGATGGTGAGTTTGGGGAGCTCGAGCGTCACCGGCGCGTCGCTCATGGACTTCTGGAACAGGGCGAACGCGCCCCACAGCACCACGAGCACACCGAGCACGGCCAGCGTTCGGAGCAACGCGCGCTTGCTCATGCGGCCCCCTTCCCGGCCTGGTACGTCTGGCGCATGGTCCGGCGGCGCTGCACCAGCCGCGCCAACCCGGCCAGCGCCACCAGCACCGGCATCCCGATCACGTTGGCGTATTTGACCGTGTTGCGCCGGCTCTCGGTCATGGCGAGCGAAGGCGGCCGCCGGTCTTTCGAGCGGATGGCGATCAGCGCTTCGTCCTGCGCGAGCCAGTCCACCGCGTTCAGCACGAAGACGCCGTTCTCCGGCGCGGCCTGCACCTGCCGGTCGGTGGCGAACTCGTCGTTGCCGATGAGCACGATGCGACCGCGATGCGCGGCCGAGTCGCCCGCGGCGAGCGGATTCACCTGCACCGCCAGCAGGCGCGTGGCCAGACTGTCCGTGGGGAACTGGCGCTGCGGGTCGAGCGACGTCGGCGTGGCCGAAACGCCGGCGCCTTTGCTCGAGACCACCAGCGGCACCACCGTCCTGGCCTTCGCGCCGCTCGTGTCGATGGTGCTGGTCCACGGCAGGAAGACCGATCCCACGTTCTGGCCGATCACGGAGGCGCCGGAGCTGGCCGCCCGCACCCAGAGGGGATACGACGTGAGCAGTCGCCCGAACCGCGTGGGCAGCGCCACGCTTTCGTTCGACATGAGGTCATAGACCATGTCTGGGCGGATCGACACGCCGTACGGCGTGAGCACCGCGTTCCACGCCACGGGCCGCGGCGAGGCGAAGTAGGGCTGCTGCGGATCGATGGACATGCCGCTCGCCATCACGAGCAGCCCACCGCCACGCTTGAGGTAGTCGTCGAGCCGCTGGCGCTGGTCGTCGGGCAGCGAATCGGGCGTGCCGACCAGCATCAACACGCGCACATCCGGTGCGTAGGCGCTGTCGGTGTCGAGCTTGACCTGCTTCACGTCGTACTGGCGCCGCAGCTCGGTCTGGAGGGTCTGCCACGACCGCTGGCGCGCCATCTGGTTCATGGGCTGGGTGACGAACGCCACCACCGGCTTGCTCGTGCGCGTGAGCGACCGAATGGCCGTCGCGATGCGGTACTCGAGGTCGTCGGTCTTCTGAATGACGGGGATGGTCTCCTGGCCGTCGGCGTACTGGATGGCCATCCCCATGTAGCCCTCCTTGATCTGGAGCTGCGCCTTGCCGACCACGTTGAACTGGATCGGCGGCACGCCCATGGTGCGGGCCTCCTGGAGCGCCGAGGAATCCTTGCCCGGATCGAGCGACACGACGCGCACGTTCCCGTGCCCCGCGGCGCGGAGGTCGCGCACGAGGTCTTCCACGTCGCGCTTGAGCAACGAGACCTCCGGCGGCAGCTCCCGCGAGACGAACAGCTTGAGCGTGACGATGTCGTCCAGATGGCCGACCAGGTCCTTGGTGGCGGGCGAGAGGGTGTAGACCTTGCCCGGCGTGAGGTCGAGCCGCCCGCCGATGTATCCGCCGAGCAGGTTGATGACCACCGCCGCGACGATCAGCGCCGCAGTCCCGAGCTGGAGCCGGCGCGCCGACTCGCTCTTGGGCGGGAGCCGGCGGCCGAGGATGGCCGCGTACGCGAGCACGAGGAACAACCCGCCGAGCGAGAGGAAGTAGATCGCGTCGCGCAGGTCGATCACGCCCCGGCCGATGCTCGCGAAGTGCGACAGCACGCCGAGCCGCGCCGCGAGGGCGCCGAGCACCGGTGGGAGACCGACGATGAGGGGATCGAGGCCCACCAGCACCAGGATGAACATGACGGCCACACCCAGGATGAACGCCGTGACCTGGTTCCGCGTGAGGCTCGAGGTCCACGTGCCCACGGCCGTGAGGCCCGCGATCAGGAGCGCGGCGCCGACGTACTGGGCGAACATCGTCCCGGCGGGGAGGTTGGCGCCGAGCGCGAGGCCCGCCGGCACGGTCAGCGTCAGCAGCAACACGATCCACAGAAACAGCAGCGCGCCCAGGTACTTCCCGAGCACCAGCTCCAGCTCGGTGACCGGTTGCGCGAGCACCACCTCGATGGTGCCGGAGTGCGTGTCATCCGCCAACACGCGCATGGTCACGGCGGGCACCAGAAACAGGAGGACCCAGGGGAGCAGATCCAGCATGGGTCGGAGCGTGGCCGCGCCGGTCAGGAAGATCTGGCGGAAGTAGAGGAAGTTGTTCACGGCCAGGAACACGATCACCAGGATATAGCCGGTCGGGTGATCGAACAGGGCGCGCAGCTCGCGGCGCGCGATAGTCCATACGCGGCTCATGCCCGACCTCCGTCGCTCGTGGTGAGCTGGCGGAACAGCTCCTCCAGGCTCCCGCCTTCCTCGTGCAGCTCGTAGAGCGTCCACTCGCGCTCACGGGCAAGCCGGAACACAGCGGGCCGGAGGTCCTCCGTGTCGGCGGCGGTGACGAGCGCGCCGGTCTTCCCGCCGCGCGTGCCGCGATCTTCGACGTTGGTGACGCCCGGCAGGTTGCCCAACGCGTCCAGCACCCCTGCCCCGGCGGCCTCCACCGCCACCTGCTGCATGCCTTTCGCGCGCGCCACGAGCTGCGCCACGGGGCCGTCCGCCACTAGGCTCCCGTTACTGATGATCAGCAGGCGGGAGCATGTGTGTTGGACCTCCGGGAGCACGTGGGTGGAGAGAATGACCGTGCGTTCCTGCCCGAGCGCGCCGATCAGGTGGCGGATCTCCACGCGCTGGTTGGGGTCGAGCCCCTCCGTGGGCTCGTCGAGCACCAGCAGGTCGGGCTCGTGCACGATGGCCTGCGCCAGGCCGACGCGTTGCCGGAACCCCTTCGACAGCTCGCCGATGGGCCGGTAAAACACGGTCTCGATCCCCGTTCGGCCGACGGCCTGGTCGATGGCGCCGGGACGCTCGGCGGCCGGGATGTCGCGGAGCCGGACGATGAAGTCGAGATACTCCGAGACGAGCATGTCGGTATAGAGCGGATTGTTCTCGGGCAGATACCCGATGCGGCGCTTGGCCGCTCGGCCCGCGTCGTCGAGCAGCTCGCCGTCCATCCGAATGCTGCCCGCGTCGGGCTCCAGGTACTGCGTGATCATACGCATCGTCGTGGACTTCCCCGCCCCGTTGGGGCCGAGGAACCCGACGACCTCACCGCGATCCACCGAAAAACCGACGTCGCTGACGGCTGTGACGCTGCCGAAGCGCTTGGAAACACCGTCCAAGGAGAGAAGTGTCATGGCTGGGTCACCTATTGTCAGATAGCATGCGGACGAGATTCTACACCCGGTCCGCCGCGCGATTCAACCCCGTGGTACGAGCACGGCGGCGCCCGGGAACCGTCCCTCGCGTAAATCGTCGAGGGCCTCATTCGCGGCGGTATCCGGATAAATACGGATGTCGGTATGCACGGGTATCCTGGCAAGCTGGGCGAAAAACTCTACACCATCGGCCCGCGTCAGGTTCGCCACCGAGCGCACTACGCGCTCCTGCCAAAGGATGTCGTAGGAAAAGGCGGGGATCTCGCTCATGTGGATGCCGGCGCAGACGACCACGCCGCCCTTGTCCACGGCGCGGAGCGCGGCGGGCACGAGCGACCCGACCGGGGCGAACAGGATGGCGGCTCCGAGTGGCGCAGGCGCCGGCGCGTCGGAGCCACCGGCCCACTCCGCTCCCAGGCCGCGCGCGAACTCCTGCTTCTCCACGTCGCCGGGGCGCGTGAACGCGAACACGCGTCGTCCCTCCGCGCGGGCGATTTGCGCCACGATGTGGGCGGCCGCTCCGAATCCGTAGAGGCCGAGGGTCTCGACGTCGCCGGTGGCGCGGAGCGCGCGATGCCCTATCAGCCCGGCGCAGAGCAGCGGCGCCGCGTGGGCGTCGTCCACGGTCTCCGGCAGTGGGAAACAGTACCGCGCGTCCGCCACCACGTACTCGGCGTAGCCCCCATCCAGCGTGTAGCCGTGGAACCGCGCGCGGTCGCACAGGTTCTCGCGACCGGACGCGCAGAACGCGCAGACGCCGCACGTCCACCCGAGCCAGGGCACGCCGACCCGCGTGCCAATCTCGAACCGCTCCACCCCAGAACCGGTGTCCACCACCGTGCCGACGATCTCATGACCGAGCACGAGCGGCAGCTTGGGATCGGTGAGGTCTCCATCCAGCACGTGGAGATCGGTGCGGCAGACCCCGCATGCGGCGACCCGAAGGAGCACCTGTCCCTCGCCCGGGTCCGGCGTCGGAATGGCCGCTTCCCGCAGGGGGGAGCGCTGGCGGTTGAGGAGCATCGCTCTCATGAGTCGGCGGTCCCGGCGGACCCGGCGGTCGAGGCGGTCGAGGCGGTCGAGGCGGTCGAGGCAAACCGGAAGATGGCCAGGTCCGTTGGTCCTTTCGGCTCACGTTTCACGTTTCACTCTCATGTTTCACGATCTCCCGCACGCGGTCGAACACCGCGTACCACATCGCCCTCGTCAACCTCCCCGTGTTCGTATTCTGGCGCGAGGGATGATAGGACGCGATGAGGGTAACGCGCGTAACTGGCTCACTGGGAGTCGGAGAGTCGGATCCGTCGCGGTTCCGCGGGATGAACCCGCGGCTCGGCGCTCCCGCATGAAGCGGGTTGTGCGTCGATTCAGCGGCAGGGCCGAGCCGCGGGTTCATCCCGCCGATCTCGCGCGTGCGCAGCTCTCCCGCATGGAGCAGGGGCGCCATCCATTTAGCGCTGTGCGCGAACTGCGGTCGCTCCTTGGGAGCCAGCCGCTGCCACCAGCCGCTCGCCCGGAGCCAGGCGTCGTGCGCCACACGTCCGAGGGCGAGCACCACGCGGGCGCGCACGAGGAGGGCGAGCTCCGCCTCGAGAAACGGCCGGCAGCGATGCAGCTCTTCCAGGCTGGGACGGTTCCCCGGCGGCGCGCAGCGGGCCGACGCGGTGATGTAGCAGTCGGTGAGGGTCAGGCCGTCCGTCGCGTCGCGCGACGCGGCGCTACTCGCGAACCCGGAGCGATGGAGCGCTTCGTAGAGCCAGTCGCCACTCGAGTCACCGCTGAACATCCGGCCGGTGCGATTGGCGCCGTGCGCGGCGGGCGCGAGCCCCACGATCACCAGCCGCGCGTTGGGGTCGCCGAATCCCGGCACCGGCCTGCCCCAGTACGTCCACGCCCGGAACTCGCGCTTCTTCTCCCGCGCGACCTGCTCGCGCCACGAGACCAGTCGGGGACAGGCGCGACAGCGGACGACTGCTTTTGAGACGGCACCTAGGGAACCGAACTGGGTCATAGCGTTACGTGAGGACGGGAGAACGTGAGGACGTGAGTTGGCGCCTCAGTTCTCACGTGCTCACATCCTCGCGTCCTCAAGTTCTAGCTCAGTCCATAATCCTTGATCTTCCGATACAACGTCCGCTCTCCAATCCCGAGCCGCTCGGCCGCCTTGCGGCGGTTGCCGTTTGTCTCGTCGAGAGCGGCCTGGATCGCGGCGCGCTCCACGTCGGTCATGGTCATGCCGGAGTGGTAGATCACCTGGCCCTCGGTCGGTGGGTCGTCCGCAGGGATCGCGAGCGCGCCGCGATCGCCGCCGCGGGCCGGCGCCGCGCGTCCGAGATCGATCACCTCCACGGGCGCCACTCCCTCCTCGAGGCGTCGCTTCATCTCTTCGATCTGCATCTTCAGCTCGACCAGCGATCGGAAGATGAACTCCAGCTCGTGCCCGGCGATGTCTCGACGGCTCTCCGGGACTTTCATCGGGAGGAACCGCATGCCTCCGTCCCGGATGTCGCGTGGAATGTCAGCCGGTTGGATCTCGTGTCCCGGCGCGAGCACCACCATCGACTCGATCAGGTTCCTCAGCTCGCGCACGTTGCCGGGCCATGGGGCCCGGACCAGCATCTCCATGGCGTCGGCGCTGATGCCGCGGAACTCGCGCCCGTGCAGCGTGCTCAGCTCGCGCACGAAGCGGCGCACGAGGATGGGAATATCCGAGCGCCGTTCGCGGAGCGGGGGCAGATAGATGGAGAGGACGTTCAGTCGGTAGAACAGATCGTCGCGGAATTGGCCTGCCGCCACGGCGTCCTTGACCGATCGATTGGTGGCGGCGATCACGCGCACGTCCACGTGAATCGGCTGCGTGCCGCCCACGCGGAAGAAGTTCCGTGTCTCGAGCACGCGGAGCAGCTTCACCTGCACCGACAGCGGCATCTCGCCCACTTCGTCCAGGAAGAGCGTGCCGCCGTTCGCCAACTCGAAGCGACCCAGCCGCCGCTCCGCGGCGCCGGTGAACGCGCCCTTCTCGTGGCCGAACAGCTCCGACTCGAGCAGGGTCTCCGGGAGCGCCGCGCAGTTGACCGCGATGAACGGCCGATCCCGCCGCTGGGAGAGCGCGTGGATGGCTTGCGCCACCAGCTCCTTGCCGGTGCCCGACTCGCCCTCGATCAGCACCGTGCTCGACACGGGCGCCAACTGCTCGATCTTGACGAGCACCTCGTGGATGGCGGGGCTGTCGCCGAGAATGCCGGTGCGCTCCTGAAGCTGGCGCCGCTCGAGCAGGCGCTGGACCACGCCGGCGACTTCCGGCGGCGAAACCGGTTTGGTGAGCCAGGCCGTGAGGCCCAACGAGTGCGCAGAGCGGGGCCCGGCCTGATCGGTGGCTTCGACGAGTCCGAGCGTGGCGGCGCCGTGGTCGCGCGCCAGCGCCACCAACTCGCGCGTCGGCTGCTCGTGCAGCGCGCCGGTCAGCACCACCACCTCCGGATCGGCGCGGCGCATGGCGGCGCGCAGGTCGTCGAACGACGACACCATGGTGGTGGTACAGCGCGCCGCTTCCAAAGCCGCGTTCACCGGCACGCCGACCTCGAGGTCGTCCGTGGTGATCAGCACGCGACCGCTCATGCGTGCTCCGTGCGCGCGCCCGTCACCAGCTCCACCGCGTGGTCCACGAGCGGCTCCAGCACGGCGAGACCGTCGCGCACGCCGCCGGGGCTGCCGGGGAGGTTCACGATGAGCGCGGTCCCACGCACGCCGGCGATCCCCCGCGACAGCGCGGCGCGCGGGAACGCCGGGTGCGCGGCCCGGCGCATGGCTTCGGGAATGCCCGGGGCGTCGCGCTCGAGCACGGCGCGGGTGGCCTCGGGGGTGACGTCGCGCGGCGCGAGGCCAGTGCCGCCTGTGGTGAGAATGAGATCCGCGACGCCGTCGTCGGCCCAGCGGACGAGCACGCCCGCGATTCGGTCGGTCTCGTCGGGCACCACCTCGCGCGCGGTCACGTGGTCGCCTCTGGCTTCCGCCCAGCCGACGATGGCGTCACCCGAGGCGTCCGCCCGTTGGCCGGCCGCTCCAAGGTCGGAGACCGTCAGCACGGCTATCCGGATCGGCATCGCTCACCGCTTGACGCTGCCCTTGGTGTAAAACGGCAGTTTCACCACGCGCATCGGTACCTGTTTGCCGCGCACCTCGATGGTGAACGTGCTCCCCGACTCGGATGCCTCCTTCGGCAGGTACGTGGTGCCGATGGCTTGCTTCAACGATGGGCTATACCCGCCGCTCCGCACGACATCCACCTTGGCGCCGTTCAGATACACATCCATGCCGTGGCGCGGGATCACACCCTTCTCGTCGGTCACGAACCCCACCAGCCGCCGCGTGACACCGGCGGCCTTGATCTTCTGGAGGGCCGCCTTCCCAGTGAAGGGCGCGTCCTTGTCGATCTTCACGATCCAACCGAGGCGCGCTTCGTACGGGTTCGTGGTATCGTCGATGTCGTTCCCATAGAGCGGATAGCCGACCTCGAGGCGAAGCGAGTCGCGCGCGCCCAGGCCGATGGGGGCCGCGCGGCCCGCGCCCACGAGCGCCGCCCACATGGTGTCCGCCGCGTGGGGACGGAAGTACAGCTCGAACCCATCTTCACCCGTGTAGCCGGTGCGCGAGATGAAGCAATCGACACCCGCCACCTCGCCTTCGGCGAAGTGGTAGTACTGGATCTCCGAGAGCTTCGTCCGGGTGATCGCCTGGAGCAGTGCTTCGCTCTCCGGGCCCTGCAACGCCAGGAGGGCGACCTCGTCGGAGATGTTCTTGATGCGGACGTTCCCCGTCTTCCGGGAGAGGACGTGGTTCCAGTCCTTCTCCAGGTTGGCGGCGTTCACGACGATCATGATCTTGTCGTCGAACCGGTAGACGATGCAGTCGTCCACGAACGTGCCGTGCTCGTTGAGCAGCGCCGAGTACTGCGCCTGCCCGCTCTCGAGCGCGCCGACGTCGTTGCACGTGAGGCGGTTCACGAAGGCGTTCCGGTCCGTACCCGTGACTTCGAATTCCCCCATGTGGGAGACGTCGAACAGCCCGACGGCGCTGCGGACGATTTCGTGTTCCCGGTTGATGCCCGTGGGATACTGGACGGGCATGGAAAAGCCGGCAAACGGCACCATCTTGGCGCCGAGTGCCACGTGGTGCTCGTAGAACGGCGTGCGCTTCACCGAATCGGTCGTCATCCCTTCATCCTCCCATCAGCGTCGCCATGATCGCCTTCTGCACGTGGAGGCGATTCTCGGCCTGATCAAATACGCGTGATTGTGGTCCCTCGAAGACGTCTTCCGTCACCTCTTCCCCTCGGTGGGCCGGGAGGCAGTGGAGGAAGATCGCGTTCGGGTCCGCGAGCGCCATCATCTCCGCCGAGACCTGATAGCCAGTGAACGCGAGCGCGCGCTTTTCAGCCTCGCCCTCCTGGCCCATCGACGCCCACACATCCGTGTTTACCGCGTGCGCGCCCCGGACCGCTTCCTCGACATCTTCTGTAATCGCGACGTTCGTGTGCGCTTTGGCGAACTCGAACACATCGTGATCCGGTTCGTAGCCCGCCGGGCACGCGAGCCGCAGCTCGAAGCCGAGCACGCCCGCGGCGTTGAGCCAGGAGTTGGCCATGTTGTTACCGTCGCCCACCCACGCCACGGTCTTTCCCTCCCAACCGCCGACGTGCTCGCGCATCGTGAACAGGTCGGTGAGCACCTGACACGGGTGCAGTAGATCGGTGAGGCCGTTGATCACCGGAATCGAGGCGTAGCGTGCCAGATCTTCCACGTCCGCGTGGGCGAACGTGCGGATCATGATGCCGTTCACGTAGCGCGAGAGTACGCGGGCCGTGTCCTTGATGGGCTCGCCGCGCCCGATCTGAATGTCGCGCGACGAGAGGAACAGCGCGTGTCCGCCGAGCTGGTAGGTGCCGACCTCGAACGACACGCGGGTACGCGTGCTGCTCTTGGTGAAGATCATCGCGAGGGTCTTGCCCGCGAGGGGCTTCTCACGATAGGCCCCGCTCTTCATGCGGGCGGCGAGGTTGAACAGGCGCGCCACATCATCTCGGGAGAGGTCGCGGATAGCCAGGAGGTCACGTTTCGGCATGTTTGGGCCGGGAAAGCGGTCAAATTGACAGAATGCAAGGGGGATTCTAACACGGGGGACGAGGAGGCGGCTAGGCGGCTAGGCGGCTAGGCGGCTGGGCGGTTGGGCGGTTGGGCGGTTGGAGAATCGCATTCGTCGCTTCCGTCGGTTGTTCGCGGCTAAAGGCCGTGGCTCGGCTGCTGTCACTGAAGTGACGTGACGCGCGGGATGACGAGCATCGCTTCATCTCCCCCGCCTCTCCGTTCCAGCGTGCGAGGGGAGAGTGGGAAGCCCACTTGAGATCACAAACTGTGACCTCAACACCGGGCCCGCCCCATCCTTCGTAGGGGCCAAGCGGATCGAGATCGGGGTGGTTGGGACGCCTGACTAGACGCCTAGACGTCTAGGACCTACCACCGCATGTGCGTCTAGGCGTCTAGAGGCGTCTAGAGGCGTCTGTGCGTCTGTGCGTCTGTGCGTCTGTGCGTCTGTGCGTCTAGCCGTCTAGAGTATGTATTTTCGCAGATCCTCGTCCTCGACCACGTTCATCAGCTGCTGCTTCACCGCGGCCGCGTCGAACGCGACGTGCTTATCGGGGACGTTGGGCAGGTCGAAGAGCAGGTCCTCGAGCAGGGTGGACATAACGGTGTGGAGGCGCCGAGCGCCGATGTTCTCGATGCGCTCGTTCAGCAGCGTGGCGATCCGCGCCACCTCGTGAATGCCGTCGTCCGTGAACGTCAGCTCCGCCCCGTCGGCCGCGCACAGTGCCTGATACTGCTTGGTGAGCGCGTTCTCGGGCTCCGTCATGATGCGGACGAAGTCTTCCTCGGTGAGGGTCTTCAATTCCACCCGAATCGGGAAGCGGCCCTGAAGCTCGGGGATCAGGTCCGACGGCTTGGACACGTGGAACGCACCCGCCGCGATGAACAGCACATGATCCGTGCGCACGTAGCCGTACCGCGTCTGGACCGTGGATCCCTCGACGATCGGGAGCAGGTCGCGCTGCACGCCCTCGCGGGAGACGTCGGGGCCCATCTGGCTCCGCTCGCCGGCAATCTTGTCCAGCTCGTCGATGAACACGATGCCGTGGTTCTCGACGCGATCGAGCGCCTCGTTTACCACGTCGTCCATGTCCACGAGCTTCCTCAGCTCCTCGTCCACCAGGATGCGGCGCGCCTCGCTCAGGTGCACCGTCCGCCGTTTCTTCCGCTTGGGCAGCATGTCGCGGAGCATCTCGGTGAAGTTGATGTCCGTTCCCTCCATCCCGGGCGGCGGCTGAAACATGTCCATCATCGGTAACCCTTCCTGGGTCACCTCCACCTCGACCTCGCGGTCCTCGAGTTTCCCGTCCCGGAGCAACTGGCGCAGCTTCTCGCGCGTGCGCTTGCGGCGTTCCTCGTCGGGGCCGAGTACGCGCGCCTCGCCCCCGCGGCCGACCACAAACGTGCCCCCGTTCGGCACCGCTGCGGCCGCGGGCCTTTCTCCCTCGGCCGGCGTTGCGGCGGGCGGCTCGGCCGGCGGTGGCAGCAACAGGTCCAGCAGGCGTTCCTCCGCCCGCTCTTCTGCCTGGGGATAGACGTCGTCTTCCCGCTCGCCGCGCACCATGGTGATGGACGCGTCCACCAGCTCGCGGATAATGGACTCGACGTCGCGCCCGACGTAGCCCACCTCGGTGAACTTGGACGCCTCCACCTTGAGAAACGGCGCGCCCGCCAGACGCGCTAGCCGCCGGGCGATTTCCGTCTTCCCCACGCCCGTGGGGCCGATCATGATGATGTTGTTCGGGACGATTTCGTCCCGGATGGCCTCCGGCGCCTGACTCCGGCGCCAGCGGTTCCGGATGGCGATGGCCACCGCGCGCTTGGCGGCGTCCTGCCCGACGATGTACCGATCCAGCTCCGCCACGATCTGCCGCGGCGCCAGCTCCTCGAGCCAGGGAAGCGGGTCTGTTGGCGTCGCGGAGCCGGCGGGCATGATCGGCGCCGTTTTGGCTGGCGTCTCACTCATCCCGCGCCTCCCAGTTCCACGATCGTGACGTTGCGATTGGTGAACACGCAGATGTCCGAGGCAATCGCCAGACTCCGCTCGACGATCGCGCGCGCGTCGAGCGGCGAGTCGAGCAAGGCCCGCGCGGCAGCGAGCGCGTAGTTGCCGCCGCTCCCAATGGCGAGCAAGCCGTCGTCCGGCTCGATCAGCTCGCCGGACCCGCTGAGCACGAACCCGTGCTGCGCATCGGCGAGGGCGAGCAACGCTTCCAGCCGCCGCAGGATCCGATCGCTGCGCCAGTCTTTGGCCAGCTCCACCGCCGCGCGCGGTAGGTTGGCGGGGAACCGCTCGAGCTTCTCCTCGAACTTCTCGAACAGCGTGAAGGCGTCCGCCGCGGCGCCCGCGAACCCGGCGAGCACCTTGTTGCCCCCGATGCGGCGGACCTTGATGGCCTTGGCTTTCATCACCGTGTCGCCCACCGTCACCTGACCGTCCCCACCCATGACGACGCGGCCGTCTTTCCGGACGCAGAGAATGGTCGTGGCGTGTATGCGAGGCCGCACGGATGGCTCCCTGAAGAGTGGACTACCGCGCCCGCGGGTGCGCCTGTTGGTAAACCCGCTTCAGGCGTTCGACGCTGGTATGAGTATACACTTGCGTCGTGCTGAGCGAACTGTGGCCGAGCAGCTCTTGCACGGCCCGGAGATCGGCCCCGGCGTCGAGCAGATGGGTGGCGAACGAATGGCGCAGGGAATGGACCTTGAGGCCGGTCCGCTCCCCGAACATCCGCAGGTATCGGCGCACCGCGAGCTGCACGGCTCGCGGGGAGAGACGTTTCCCGCTGCGTCCGAGGAACAGGGCGCGCCGGTCGCCCTTGCCCGCGCGAAGACCCGCCAGCAATTCGTCCCGCGCCCGCTCGTAGCGCCGGAGTGCCCGGCCCGCCGCCTTGCCGAGCGGGACGATGCGCTCCTTCCGCCCCTTGCCGCGCACCCGCGCCTGGTCCGACACGGCGTTCACGTCCGCCGTATTCAAGCCGACCAGCTCGGCCAGCCGCATGCCCGTGCCGTAGAACAGCTCGAGAATGGCTAGGTCGCGCGCTTCCTGAAACCCGCCGGCGGCGGCCGCGCGCTCCGCCATCGCGAACAATTCGTCTATCTGCTTGCGGTCGAGTAGCGCCGGAAGTCGGCGCTCGGGCTTGGGCAAACGGACGCTCCGCGCGGGATTGACGGTGAGGCCGTGGCGCTCGCCCAGAAACTTGTAGAACGTCCGGAGCGCGGAGACGGCACGCGCGATGGACCGCTTCGACTGGCCGCGCCGAGTCAGCTCGCCCATGAAGCTCCTGAGCGTGAGCCGATCCACGCCGCCCCATTGCCACGCAGCCCCGTAGTACTCGTCGGCGAACGCCATGAACTCGGCCAGATCGCGCCGGTAGGCGAGCACCGTGTGCGGCGAGTCGTTCCGCTCCTTCTCGAGAAAGAGCACGAACTCCCCTACCTCGGGCCGCGCGGGGCTCTCGCTCACGCCGGCACTCCTCCGACCTCGCGCGCGAACGCGCCCACCGCCGCCAGGCTCCGCTCGGCCAGCTGTTGCTTCTTGAGACGCTTGTCCCGCGGCGGATTCTCCAACGGCGGCAACAGCCCGAAGTTCGCGTTCATCGGCTGGAAATGTCGCGCGTCCGACGTGTGCACGTAACGCAGCAACGCGCCCAGCATGGTCTCCGGGGGAGGGAGCACGGGCGGGTCGCCCGCCAGCATGCGTGCCAGCGTGACGCCGGCGAACAACCCCACACCCAACGACTCCGTATACCCCTCGACACCCACCAGCTGACCGGCGAACAGCAACCGCTCATCGTCTTTGGCCGACAGGTGCGCGGTGAGCGCGGCGGGCGTGTTGACGTAGGCGTTCCGGTGGATGCTCCCGTACCGGAGAACCTCGGCGTTGGCGAGCCCGGGGATCGTCCGGAGGATGCGCTGCTGCTCCGGAATGCGGAGCCGCGTCTGGAACCCCACCAGGTTCCACATCTGTCCCGCCAGATCCTCGCGTCGCAATTGGACGACCGCGTACGGAATGCGCCCGGTACGCGGATCGGGCAGGCCAACCGGCTTCAGGGGCCCAAAACGCATCACGTCATCCCCGCGCGCGGCCATCTCCTCGACGGGAAGACATCCTTCGAAGTACGGCGTCTCATCGAACGCGTGCCCGCGGAACTGCTCGCCCGTCTTGAGCGCGGTCACCAGCGTCCCGTACGCCTCGCGCGTCAGCGGCGCGTTCAGGTAGTCGTCGCCGTCGCCCTTGCCGTAGCGCGACGCGCGATACAGCGCGGTGTGATCGAGCGATTCCCCTGACACGATGGGGGCGATGGCGTCATAGAACGCCAGCGCCGACTGGCCCAGCCGCGCAGCGATGCGCTCCGCCAGCCTGTCGGACGTGAGCGGACCGGTCGCCACGATGCCGGGTGACGGCAGCTCGGTGACTTCTGCGCGCGCGACCGTGATCCGTGGGTGCGTCTCGACGCGGCGCGTCACCTCCGCCGAGAACAGGTCCCGGTCCACGGCGAGCGCGGTGCCGGCCGGGACGCGCACACCGCCCGCCACGTCGAGCAAGAGACTCCCCAGCAGGCGCAGCTCCGCCTTGAGCAGCCCGTGCGCGTTCGTGATGTCGGTGGATTTGAACGTGTTGCTACAGACGATCTCACCCAGGCGATCCGTCTGATGGGCCGCCGTCCGCACGGTGGGGCGCATCTCGCACAAGCGGACCTGCACGCCGCGCTCGGCCAGCGCCCACGCGGCCTCGCATCCCGCGAGGCCGCCGCCGACGACGGTGACGGTCACGCCTCGACCGGCGCCGCCGCTCCCTCTTCCACGGTGAACTCGTGGGTGCACTTGAGACAGCGCCGGTACTCTCCCCGCGCCTTCGTGCTCCGCTGCTCCGCCCCGACGAACCCGCACTCCGGACAGGTCACCGGCGTCGGCCGGTACCAGGTGGAGAAATCACACTCGGGGTAGCGCAAACAGCCGAAGAACGAGCGTCCGCGCTTCGTGCGCCGCTCCGCCAGCTCCCCCTCACCACACTTCGGGCACTTCACGCCGAGCGGAATGGGCCGTGTGGTCTTGCATTCGGGATAGCCCGTGCAGGCGAGGAACTCACCGAACCGGCCCGTCTTGATCACCATCGGCCGCCCGCACGTGGGACATTTCTCGTCGGTGGGCCGGTCCGGCACCTTGTCGCGCTTCAACGGCTTGGTGAAGCGGCAGGTCGGGTAGTTGGAGCACGCCACGAACGGCCCGAAGCGTCCACTCCGTACCTTGAGCGTGCCCTTCCCACACTCGGGACACGGCTTCCCTTCCATCTCCGCCGCGTCCGGGTTCGCCTGCCGGATCATGTCCGCCGGATCGATACTCTCCAGCGCCTTGGCAAACGGGCCGTAGAAGTTGCGCAGCACTTCCGCCCACCCGAGGTCGCCCTCCTCTACCTTGTCCAGCTCGTTTTCCATCTCGGAGGTGAACGCGACGTTGAAGATGTCGGGGAAGCGGTCCACGAGCACGCGGGAGACCGTTTCGCCAAGGGATGTCGGCTGAAAGCGACGATCGGCGAGCGTGACGTAGTCCCGGTTTCTGAGCGTCGAGATGATGGCGGCGTACGTACTGGGCCGCCCGATGCCGCGCTTCTCCAGTTCCTTGACGAGGCTCGCTTCACTGTAGCGCGGCGGCGGCTCCGTGAAGTGCTGGTTGGGCGTGATCTGCTTGACCTTCGCCTCGTCTCCCGCCTTCATCTCCGGCAGCGGCTTCAGATCCTCGAGCGTCCGGCCTTCTTCGGCCTCGTGGCCCTCGTGGAAGACCGCGTGGTAGCCGTCGAACTTGACCACCGACCCGGTGGCCCGGAACAGGTAGTCGCCCACCTGGAAGTCGATGGTCGTCGTGTCGTAGAGCACCGGAGCCATCTGCGAGCCGACGAAGCGCTGCCAGATGAGTCGGTACAGCTTCGACTGGTCCGGGGACAATGCCTTCTTCAAGGCCTCCGGCCGCCGCCACACGTCCGACGGGCGGATGGCCTCGTGCGCGTCCTGCGTCCGCGAAGAGCCACGGCTCGCAAACACGTTCGGTTTGGCCGGCAGGTACTCGCTCGCGTATTCCTTCTTGATGAAGTCCCGCACGGCTTCCAGCGCCACCGGCGCCACACGCGTCGAGTCGGTACGCATGTACGTGATGAGGCCGACGAGGCCTTCCTTCGGAACCTCGATGCCCTCGTAGAGCTGCTGCGCGGTACGCATGGTGCGCTGCGCCGAGAAGCCGAGCTGTTTGGCGGCTTCCTGTTGCAGCGTGCTGGTCGTGAACGGCGGCGGCGCGTTCTTGCGCCGCTGGCGGCGCGCCACGGCCGAGACGATGAACGGCTTGCCGGTGACGGCCTTGACGACCTTCTTGGCGGCCGCTGCGTTCGGTAGCTCGGGGCGATGGCCGGCGATCTTGTGGAGCTTCGCCTCGAACTTCTTGCGATGCGCCTCGAGGTCGACCTCGATGGACCAGTACTCCTTTGGGGTGAACTCGCGGATCCCGCCTTCGCGCTCGCAGATCAGCCGCAGCGCGACGGTCTGCACGCGGCCCGCCGAGAGGCCGGTCTTGATGGACTTCCAGAGCAGCGGGCTCGCCTTGTATCCCACCAGGCGGTCGAGAATGCGCCGCGCCTGCTGCGCCTCGACCTTGAGGTCGTCGATCGTAGTGGGATGCTTGATGGCGTTCCGCACCGCGTCTTTCGTGATCTCATGGAACAGCACGCGGCGCACGTCGGTGCCCGAAGCGAGCTGATCGGCGACGTGCCACGCGATCGCCTCGCCTTCGCGATCCGGGTCGGTGGCGAGGTAGACCGTGTCGGCGGACTTGGCCGCCTTCTTCAATTCCGCGAGCGTCTTTCCCTTCCCTCGGATCGTCACGTACTTCGGCGCGAATCCCTTGTCGACGTCCACGCCAAGCTCACGCTGGGGCAAGTCACGCAGATGCCCCACCGTGGCCTTCACGGCGAAGTGCTTGAATTCGCCACCGAGATCCTTGAGGTACTTGCCGACCGTCTTCGCCTTGGTGGGCGACTCGACGACGACGAGTGCGCTCTTCGCTCTTGCCATAACTCCCCTTGGGACGGAGCGGCCTGGGATACCCTTACGCCCCACCCCTCAACTGGCGGTCAACCCGCACCGCCTGAATATCCGAACGGCCTAGTGGGAACCGGGAAACTCCCCCTAGGCCGGATAGGCATCGCGTTGGAAACAAACGACTTGTCGATGCTGCCGCGCGGGTCCTGCCTTTCCCGGAGCTGCGGCCATAATTACCACGACCCCCGAGATCGCGCAAGCACGGCGACTTCCCGCGCCACGGTCTCGACATCGTGGCCAACCGTTTCGACGGTGGCCTCCGCCCGTGCGTAGGACGCGGCGCGCGCCTCGGCCAACGCGCGCAGCGCGCCGGGCGGATCGGGCTGGAGCAGCGGCCGGTCGTGCGTGCCCGCCAACCGCTCCGCCGCGACCTCGGCGGTACACGCGAGCAGGACGACCAGCGCGCGTTCCGCCGCGGCGGTGAGGTTGCCCTGCTGCGCGGCCCAACCACCGCCGGGGGCAATCACGTGCGGGTCGTCGTCGAGCGCGCGCGTCATTGCCGCGCGCTCCAGGTCGCGGAACGCGGCCTCCCCACGATCGCGGAAAATAGTCGCGATATCCGCGCCCGCAGTGTCGACGATGTCCACATCGAGGTCGCGGAACCGCGTTCCGAGGAGCGCCGCCACGTGTCCGCCGACGCTCGTCTTCCCGGCGCCCGGCAGGCCGATCAGGATGATGTGCCGCCTCACCCCGCGTCGCCGGACCGCCAGCGCGCGGCGAGGCTGGCGAGGTAGCCGTCGTAGTTCGCCTTGAGCTCGCCCAGGGAGTCGCCGCCGAACTTCTCGGCGAGCGCGTCCGCCAGCACGAGGGCCGTCATTGCCTCGGCGACGACGCCCATGGCAGGCACCGCCGTGACGTCCGAGCGCTCCGCCTGCGCCTTGGAGGGGCCGCCCGTCACGAGATCCACCGTGCCCAGCGGACGCATCAGGGTCGAGATGGGCTTCATCGCGGCCCGGAGCGTGAGTGGCTCGCCGGTGGTGACGCCGCCTTCGAGGCCGCCGGCGCGGTTGCTGTCGCGGTGGAACCCACCGGTGGTGGAGCCACCGCCGCGCGTGATCGGATCGTGCACGACGGAGCCGCGCTCGCCCGCCGCCACGGTTCCCAACCCGATGTCCACGCCCTTGACCCCGGGAATCGACATGAGCGCACCGGCCAGCCGGCCATCGAGCTTCCGATCCCAGGAAACGTACGAGCCCAGCCCAACGGGCAGACCGCGCGCGATCACCTCGACGATCCCGCCGAGCGTGTCGCGCGCCCGCTTGGCGGCGTCCACGGCCGCCACCATGGCGGCGCTCGCCTCGGGATCGAGGCAGCGCACGGGTGAGCGGTCGGCGGCGGGATTGAGCGGCGTGGGAAGCGGCTCCGGGATACTGGCCTTCACGTCCCCAAGGGCCACCACGTGGCTGCCGATCTCGACCCCGAACTGGCCGAGCAGCAGGCGACACACCGCCCCGCACGCGACGCGCGCGGCAGTCTCGCGTGCGCTGGCCCGCTCGAGTACGTCGCGCGCGTCGGACCGCGCGTACTTGAGCACGCCCACGAGGTCGGCATGGCCCGGCCGCGGCCGGTGCACCGAGCGGCGACGGGCGGACCCGCCGGCGGGGTCGGGCTCGGTCGCCATGATGTCAGCCCAATGCTCCCAATCCCGATTCTGGATCATCATGGCAATGGGGGACCCGAGCGTCTCGCCCGCGCGAACGCCACTCAGGATCTCGACCCGATCCTGCTCGATCTTCATGCGGGCGCCGCGCCCGTGTCCGAGCTGCCGGCGCCGCAGGTCGACGTCGATATCCTCCGCACGGAACCGAAGCCCGGCGGGGATCCCCTCGAGCACGGCAATGAGCGCCTTGCCGTGGGATTCACCTGCCGTCGTGAATCGGACCATCCGTGCCGCCTCGGTCATCGGTGTGAGGGTCCCGAATCATCGCCAGGCGCCCCAAAACGTGCGAGCCCGGCGTGTGCGGCCGGGCTCGGACGAGAAGACGCTGGCGGCTCGGGGCCGCGCGGGTCGGCCTATCGGCCGCCGACGACCACACCGCCGTCATCGATGATGTGCGGGGTCACGAGAATCAGCAGGTCCCGCCGGGACTCCTGCCGCGACGTGAATCCGAACAGGCTCCCAATGATCGGCAGGTCCACCAGGAACGGGATGCCGCTCTTCGAGACGGTGAGCTCCGTGACGGTCAGGCCGCCGATCACCGCGGTTTCACCGTCGTTCACCATGATCTGGTTGCTGGCTTCCTGCGTCTGGAACGAGTAGCCGATGTCTGCCGGGGCCAGCTTCACCGACGAGTTCTCCGCATGCATCTGCAGCAGCACCTGCCCGCTGCTCGTCACGTGCGGTGTCACCCGAAGGATGATACCCGTGTTCTCGAACCGGGTGGTCGTGCGGGGCGCCGTCGTTCCACCCGTGATGGCGCCCTGGTCCACCACACGCAACGGCACCCGGTCACCGACGTGGATCTCGGCTTCCGTGTTGTCCGCGGTCGTAATGACCGGCTCGGCCTGGAGGTCCGCCAACTCCACGCGCTGGAGGGCCTCGACGAAGGTCGTCAGGTCGTACCCGCCAAGCGCCGTCGAGAAAATCAGGCTCAACGCCGAACTAGGGACGATCGCCGTCGCGTTCGCGATGGCCGACAACGCGTTGCCGCCGACGTCGATGATGGTCGTGTTCGGATCGTACGTGCTGTACGTGGTGAAATCGTTGACCCCGTCGCCGTTGATGTCCTTCCCTTCGGCGGTGGCCGGGTCCTGGCGCGCCACCAACTTGTTGAAGAACTGGCTGGAGGACCCGATATCGTATTGGACGCCGAGGTTCTCGATGTCCGTCCGATCCACGAACACCAGCTTCGCCTGGATCGCGACCTGGGGCGTGCGGATGTCGAGTTGCGCCACGAACGAGGAGTCGCGGGCGACGCGGCTCTCGACGTCCGTGATGATGAGCGTATTCGTAGCGGTGTCGGCCACGACGGTACCCCGCCCCGACAGCACCGCCTTGAGCGGGGTCACGAGCGCGGCGGCCCGCTGGAAGTTCACGCGGACGAGCTTGGTGGTCGTCGGCTCCAACGAGTCGCGCTTGGCCAGGATCTCGGGGTTGTCGACCCGGATGATCCCGGACTGCTCCTCGACGGCCGACAGGCCCTGCGACGCCAGGATCGTCTGGAACGCCACGTCCCACGGCTGGTTACGGATCTCCGCGGTGACGGTCCCGCTGACGTCCTTGCCGAGAATGATGGAGCGGCCACTGAACGCCGCGAGGCCCGCCATGACGTCCGCGATGGACGCGGAGTCGTAGGTGACCGTGATGCGCGGCTGTTGTGACTGCTGCGGCGGCATGGGCGGCGGCAACTCCGCGTACGGCGACGCCATCGTGCCGCCGGTGGCGGCGGCGGCGAGCGCCCGCGGCTCGAGCGACGACCAGGCGGCGAAGGTGCGGTCCGAACCGAAGGCGACCCGGATTGCCCCGTCGCGTTGCTCGACGGTGTAGTCGCGCAGCGACTCGAGCTCCACCACCACGCGCACGACGTCCGCCTGGTACTGCGCGTACCGGACGTTCCGGATGCCACCCCGGTTGACGCCGTCATAGGCCGTCGTCGTCCGCGGAAGAGTGGCGCCGGTCACGTCGATGACGAGCCTGGCGGGGTTCGCGAGCGTGAAATCCTGGTAGCCGACCGGACCCGCGACGTCGATGACGACCTCGGCGTGTCCGGGGCTCGGGAGCACACTCACGGCCGTAACCTCACCGGGTCCGGCGCTCACTGGCGAGGCCGCAAGCCCGAGGCCGGCGGCGAAAACGAGCAATCGCATCATTTGGCTTCCTCCTGGCGACGACGGAGCGGCAGAACGAGCTGCCGGTCCACGCCAAACTCCTGCACGACCGCGATGACCTGCGTCGCTCGGATCTCGACGATCCGGATCCGGCCGACAACGTCACCCGGCCGGACCGTATACCGGCGGGCTTCCGACATGTCGTTGAGGACCGCGACACTCCGCTGCGGATACCGTGGATCGAACGTGATGCCCACGACCCGCAGGTCCTTTGGATCCGGACGGAGATCGCCGGATCGGGTCAGCGGCGCAAACGGGTCCCGCCCCGCCCCGCGGTACGCGAACACCTCGCGGGAGAGGGCCAATATCGCCGCCAACGAGTCCACCATCGCCGTGTCTTGCGACATCGGCGCGGCGGGTGCTGCGGCCGCGAGGGACGCGGGTGACTCAGCCGCTGGCTGTGCAGCCGCCGGCGCCGCTTCTTCCCCACCGCCGCACGCGGCCGCGATCACCGCGACGACGAGCCACGGAGCCCAGTGCTTACCGGCCGCCACCGGAACCTCCTTCGCCCTCAACGGACGCCTGTTTCACGTAGGCCTTGAGCTGGAACGACGCGGAGATGAGTCCGCCGGTCGTGTCCGCTTGGGTCCGCTGCGCCGCGTCATCGGCCAGCGTGAGCGACAATTGATACGGCACCATGATCCGCCGCAGCGACGCGATGTCCGATAGGAACGCGCCGATGTCGTCGAAATGCCCGAGCACCTGGAACCGATAGCGGGCGATCCGGTACTCGGGACCCTCCTCGTATCCGAGCGGGGAGAGGTCGGCGACGGCCACGTTGCGTAGCTTGGCCCGGTTCGAGATGTCGTCGATCAACCGGGCGACCTCGGCGTCCGTGGGGACGAGGGTGCGCATCAACGAGAGCCCCGCCTCGAAGCTCGCCACCCGGCGGCGCAGGTCTTCCACCGAGCCGCTCGCCAGCTCCTTCTTGGCCGAGTCCACCGCGGCGGTCACCGAGTCGACCGTGTGCCGCAGCGTGGCAACCTCCTGTGCCCGCGGTTCCCGCACGAAGAACCAGAAGAGTGCGATCGCCCCGACGGGGACGACCATCAGGAGGTACGTCAGCTGCTTCTTTTCCTGTTCGGTCATCGCCATGGGAAACTCCTACCGCACCGATTCCTGAACCGGGGCCGTCCGGACGTACGCCGAATCCGCGGTCCGGAACGTGACCGTCACCGAGAACGACTGCACCGGCCGGTCATCCTCCAGTACCGACTGCACCGCGCCGAACTCCGCGTTCTGCACCCACGGGGATGCCGCCAATTGGCTGACGAAGCGCGTGTACGCGGAGATGTCAGGCGTTCGCCCTTCGATGGAGAACCGCACGGGGGGGGTCACCGTCGAGTCCGGTGACTCCTCGAACGCCGGCGCCATGGCCTGGAGCGAGACGAGCCAGGTGTAATCCGGCAGCGCCTTCGTGACTTCTTCCATGACGTGCGGCCAGACGAACCGCTCACCATCGATCTCCCGGATGGCATTCAGCTCGCGCACCAGCGAGTCCTGCAACCGCTCGGCATTCCGTTTCTCGCGAAGCAACGTCCGGAAGCGACGCGCGTCCGCGTCGACGCGGGCCTGCTCCGCCCGCAGCGACGACATTTGCCGGGACTGCAGCAGCCAGAGCGCGCCCACGAGCACGAGCCCGACCACCCAGACGCCGACGACCCCCAACAAGAGAGGGTTGCGCACCTTGTCGAACATCTCGCCGACGGCGGCGAAGCTGAAGCTGGGGCCGCCCCGGCGTTTCTTCTGGGGCCCAGGCACCAGGTTGATGCGAATCATGGGGCTCGCCCCTCCTACTCGCGTTCCCGCCGCAGCGCGAGGCCGATGGCCTGCATCAGGAGCGGCGCGACTTCATCAACGTTGAGTCCCTCAAAGGCCCCGTCACGGACTTCCAGTGCCTGCAGTGGATTCGCCAGCTCGACCGGGATGCGCAGGCGTTCGCCGACGGCGTCGAGCAGGCCGGGCACGCGTGCCCCCCCGCCCGCACAAAATACGCGCCGAATACGCGCATCGCGCGACGCCGTCTGCAGGAACGCGGCCGCGCGCTCGACACCCACGGCGATCTCGTCGCCGCGGTTCCGGGCCACGGAATCCAGTTCAGGTGTCCGCTCGTAGCCTTGTAACATCTGCTCGACCTCTTCGGCCGGCAAGCCACGCTCGCGCTGGAGGTCTTCCCGCATCTTCCGCGTACCCACCGACAGATCGCGCGTCAGCAGCGGTACTCCGTCCTGCACCACGTTCACATTGGTGACCTCGTGCCCGATGTTGATGAGCGCGGTCACACCCTCCTGTTCCGACGGGTAGTTCAACTCGAACGCGTTGTGGAGCGCGAACGAATCCACGTCCACGACCGCCGCCTCGAGACCCGCGTCGGAGAGCAGGTTCAGTTTCGTTTCGATCAACTCGCGTTTGGCGGCGACCAGCAGCACGTTCATCTGCAGGCCGGCCCCGTCAGGATCCAGGACCTGGAAGTCCAGCTCCACGCCCTCGATGTCAAACGGGACGTATTGCTGTGCCTCCCACCGGACGACGTCATAGGCATCCGACTGACTCATCCGATCCACCTGGATCTTCTTGACGATGACATCGCGCCCACCAACGGCAACGACGGCTCGCTTGTGTTTGACCCCTGCGGACACCAGGAGGCCCTTTATGGCCTCGGCGACCACACCGGGATCCATGATCTCGCCCTCGACGATGGCATCCGCCAACACGTTGGTGGCAGCTACCTTCAACAAGGCCGGCCGGCCCGAGCTATGATCAATGACGGCGAGCTTGATCAGCCCGCTGCCAATGTCCAGCCCTACCGTTTTCTGCTGCTTGCCAAGACCCAGAAACGCCATATGTCCCTAGGCTTCAAAGAGATAGAAGGGGTGAGCGGCACACTACACTAGGGTGGACCCCGACTTTTGTCAAGCTCCAAGCAACTTTAAGTTGGCGCGGCAAGTACTGAATGCGATGTGAGTTAGGTCACCACGGCGCCCCGAACCGGCGGGCCGACCGTAGCGGAAGGCGAAAGCGCCGGCCCGAGGCGTCAAGCCAGGCGGTTTCCGGGCCATCTGGGACCCCGCAATCGCCCGTGACCGGTGCCGGACTCGCCTGGACGGGTACCAGCCGACGAGTTGTACTAGTAAAGGACTGCCCAACTCCGCGATCGGATCGGGATCACCGACGCCGTACGCTGAATGGCCCGCGCCACCGCGCAACTCGAATAGCCGATCGTGACAGTTCCAATGACAGCGTCCTGCGCGAGTTCGGCACTCAGCGCCACAACGCCACCCAAGAAATGCCCGCCTGAGCCTCGGGTCACGAGCGACCCGAGCACGACCACGGGACCATAGAACTCAAACGCACCATCGACGACCAAGTCGCCGTCCACGACGAGGACGCCCTGCCCTTGCACCCCGTTGACGGTCAACCCGCCGTCGACCCACACGCCCGGGAAGTACCCACCGCAGGCGCCAGCCGGCTGGAGCGGAGCACCCCAGTTGTCAGGGTCCGCCACGTTGCAGACCCCACCGGTCGACGACGGCTCGATTCTCCGATACCCGCCCGCGAGGACCTTGGTGGCCCGCGCCCTGAGGTCGGACACCACCCCGTCCCGCAGGATCATGAGAGAGTCGGACGTGAGTGGGCGTTCCTCCACCGGCGGGCTTCCGACAACGCAACCCGGAATCGGACACGTCACCGTCGAGAGGAGCGCAACGCTCGGCAACTGGATTCCCGGAAGTGCCGAGCCGGGCGGCGGACAGCCGGTCCACCCGGGCGGGAGGTTGTCGTTGCCATCGATGGACGACGAGCCGACAATGTCCCACACGTCCAGCGTCTTCAACGCGGCCGAGACACGCAGTTCGATCGGTCGCAGCCGCACGATCATCCCGAGTTGCTGCCGGGCGTTCGAGTCGGCGCTGAAGCCCTCGGACCGGACCAGGAAGAGGAGGTCGTTGAGGCGACGAATCGAACCCCGATACCAGCCGGTGCTACCCAATGCACCCTCGAACGACGCCGAGTCGCCCGTCACGAGCCCGTTGGATCCCGTCTCGGCCCACGCCCCCAGCTGCAGGTGCATTCCCGCCTCGGCGGCGCCGAACGCCTGCTGGCTCCGAATCGTGCTCCGCCCGATGAACTGTTCCTGCCGGCCGAACAGGAACGCCGCGCCGACCAGCACGCCGACGACGAGCAGGGCAAAGATGGCGAGCGGAAGGGCCGCGCCGGTGGACGCTAGCGACGGGAAGGACGGGAGCGACGGGAGCGACGGGAGGCAATCTCGCACTATCGGGTCCGTCGAGACCGCTGGGTCCGCCAGGTCCACCAGGGCCGCCCGCTTCAGTACCACGGGTTATTCCGTAGTGCGACCTGCGTCACGAGGTCCTCCAGCAAATAGTCGGCCCCCCCACCGGATGACACGTGGACGCGCCGGGCAGACTGACCCTCGATGCGAATGCCGACGCGGGCAACGCGCGTGATGTCCGTGGTGACGTTCCCTGCGGAGTCCGTGTAGGTGAGCTCCAAGCCACTCGCGGACAACGGCCCGACAATCGGCTGCGTCGTGGACCAGGAGCCGGAGCCCGGTTGGTACTCGCGACTGCCGAGCCACCAGAAGCCCGACGCATCCCGATACGTCAGTACGCGGGTCGGCCGGACGGTCTGGACCGGAGCGCCCGACTGCACACCAGCCAATGCCAAGGGGGTCAGCGCGTCGAGCCGAATGGTGATGCTCGGGCGGCCGCCCGGGCAGCTCGTCTCGGTAGTCACTCCAATGACACCGGCCGACAGCCAGCCGTCGTCGGTCCGTGTGCTCGGATCGTTCTCCGCGTAGATGCGCAGCGAGTCATTCCCGGCGCTGATCGCGCGGAGTCCATAGAACGCGCCGCCGTCGAGGATCACCGCGAGCCGTCCCGTATCCGGCGGGGCGCACTGGAAGTAGAGCGCCTGCGTGGACTCGTACGTGAGCGAGGAGGACTCCATGGCGATGATGTCGCCCTCGGCTGCCGAGAGCCCCCGGATCTCGCTCGCGAGCACCGCCACGCCGGCGCGAGCGGCCTCGTTCGCGGCGACCCGTTGTAGCTGGGACTGGTAGAGCCGCTGATGTCCGACCAGGGAGCGGACGACGGCGGACGCGACGATGCCCGACAGTACGAGCGCGGTAAGGGTCTCCGCGAGCGTGAACCCCAATCGTCGAGTCATGGACAGGCGCGCACCGTCCGCAGCGTATCGGTGCGCGTTCCACGCGGCGTACCGCGCGCGACCGTGACTGTGACGGCGCGCGCCCGCCCGCCGACCGCGCCGACGACCTGCCAGGCCACCGCGTATGGCCCTCGAGTCGAGGCCCCCGAGCCAACCGGCGGACAGGGCTGCGCGAGCAGTAACTCCGTCCGCTCCGCCGCGAGCGCGGCCGCCTCGGTGAGGCGGCGGCCCTCCCCGATCATGCTCGCCACAGAAGCCGCGGTGGTGGTCAGCGCGACGAGACCGACCGAGAGGATGAGGATCGCCACGACGACCTCGACGATCGTGAGCCCATGACTGTCTTTCATGGACCCAGAGATAACACCGCGCCGGACCGGAGCCCTCACGAATCTGTTGCGCCGAGTACCCTTTTCGCTCCGACAATAGCCGGCCAGGCGTCGTCCCGTCCAAGACCGCCCATGAGGACGCGGGATGGGGACGTTGTGGCTAGCGGATGGATGAAGCGGCGAAGTCGGATGAGACCGTTACGAAATGGAAACGCCTGGAGGGATGCTGCGGGACCTCAAGTGAGAACGGGTGGCCCGCCGTGGGTCACCCGTTCCTACCGCAGAACCTCACTGGCACACAATCTCACCTTCATTTGTGGCGGGGGCCACCGCCGTAGCGTTGCCGTAGAACACCGCGCACGTCTTTCCCGGTGCGCCTCCGTGTGTGGCGGTAGCCGACCACCCACCAACGGTGCCTTCCGCGATCGCGATTTGTACGTCTCGGGTCGGGTTGAACTGGAAACCCGCTCCGGGAACGACCCCGTCGTAGTACGTGGCGTTGTCGTAGAAGTAGCTCTCCTCCGCCGTCGCCAGATTCCGCAGGTCGACTTTCATCGTGGCAAGGTAGGCCTTCTCCTTCGTGGCGGCGAACTTCGGCACGGCGATCGCCGCCAGAATGCCGATGATCACGACCACGATGAGCAACTCGATTAACGTGAAGCCTCGGGTGCTCACGAGCGTCCCCCCAGTTGAAGCCAGTCGCGCCGGACGTCACCGGTAGGTTTCCCCGAGACGCCCGGCGCGACATTGCCGTTCACGCGATCGGTGACGGCGCGGTCGGCGTCAGGCCGTTACCAGCAGTTGACTTCGCCCTCGACGGTGATCGTCGCGCTCGGCGACTTCGCGTCGCCCGTGTAGACACCGCAGGTCTTGCCACTCGCGCCCGGGTGCGTCGCGGTGGCCGAGAAGCCCGTTGCGTTCCCGTCGGCGGACACCATGTTCACGTCCTTCGTCGGGGCGAACAGCTTGGCGGCTTCGACGTTCGCCAGCGTCCCGTAGGTGTTGTAGTCCGCGAAATAGGACTCTTCCGACGTCACGAAGTTCTTCAGATCGCTCTTCATGGCGGCCATGTAGGCTTTCTGCTTCGTGCTGGCGAACTTCGGGATAGCGATGGCCGCCAGGATGCCGATGATCACAACTACGATCAGCAGCTCGATCAGGGTGAAGCCCTTCTTGTTCAACATGTGCGAGATCCTCCGAGGGAGTGGTATTGTGGGCCCGCGGGCCGATCCCGGGGCTTCGGCGACAACCCAACAAAGGGCAACGCCCGTGCCACACACGTGACAACTGTCCAAGACAAGGTCACACAATGGCTTAGGTAACGTCATAGCCTCCGGCGCACCGCCCCGACGGCGGTTCGATCGGGGCTATTTGCAAACTGCCTTGCGGTTCGCGACCCTGGCGGCCAGGCTGTCCGCGGCGGTGGCCGCGGCTCCGCCCAAGCGCCGGGCGGCCACGAGCTGGGAATCGGCCTCGAGGCAGCGGCCCGCGGCATAGGCGATGTCGGCAACGAGAAAGCGCAGCTGCCATTGATCGGGGGCCGTGCGCGCCGCGCGCCGCGCCGCGACAAGTGCCCCCGTGGTATCCCCGCCGCGGCGCAGGATGTCGGCCAGCACGGCATCCACGCCAGCACCCCTTCCGTAGCGCCGTTCCATCGCGTCGAGGACCGCCAGCGCCTGCGCGGTTTCTCCGGTACGCGAAAGGACGATCGCCAGTAACACCGCGTCACCCCGGCGGCTGGAGTCGAGCTGGACCGCGCGGTCGAGCAACGGAATGGCCGGGCCGTAGCGCCCCGTTTGCGCATAGAGTCGCCCGAGATCTTCCAGCGGCTGCGGGTTGTCGGGATTCAGTCGGATGGCTTCCCGCCATTCCCGCTCTCCGCGTACGCTATCCCCCACGGCGAACGCCTGGGCCCCCATCGCCCAGTGGGGGCGGAAGGACCCAGGCGCGTCACGGAGCATCTGTGAGAAGAGCACGTCGTTCGAGCGCCAGACGGGTGCGCGCGCGGCACTTCGGCCGGCAAAGAGTAGTACCACGATGCCGGTAGCAGCGGATACCCACCGCCTGTGCGACGGGACGCGTTCCGCGAGTGCCACCACCGCCCCACCTAGAGCGAGGGTGGCACCGACGGACGGGAGGTACAGGAGTCGCTCGGCAAGGAGCACCTCCAACGGGACCAGCACGTTGGAGACGATCGACACCGTGATCACAAACAGCGCGAGCCCGAGCAGACTTGTCGGCGCGCGCCGGCGTGCGCGCCATGCCGCCAGACCGAGCGCCACCCACACGGCCACCGCCAACAGATGGGACACGCCGAGGTCAGCATTCGGCACCACGTAGGCGGGCGAGTAGTCGGCGGACAGGTGGACCGGCGCCACGAGCAGCACCAGCCATCGGAGCGAGAGAGGCAGCATCACCACCGTCCGTTGCCAAGCGGACCCGGGGTCGAGACCGGTAGCGATAAGGCCGGCGGCCGCCGCGTCGCCCAGGATTGCGCGCCGCGCGAGCAGATAGCCCAGACAGACGACCAGTGTCACGAGAAGCACGGTGGCGTCGCGCCGGGCGACCGCAGCCACCGGGCGACCGGTGACGTGCGCACGCCAGAACCAGAGCACGACGATCGCGGCGGGAACCGTGATCACGTGCTCCTTGGCGCCCAGCCCGAAGGCGGTCGCCAGGGCCAAGGCAACGAGCCACCACCGTCGCGCGGTCGGGGTTGTCGTCTCGGCTCCCGCCCGCCATGCCGCCATGAGTGCCGCGAGATAGCCGATCGCGCCAAGGAGCTCCGCCTGGCCCACGACCGTTGCCGTGGCCTCGACGTGCACGGGATGCGCTGCGAACAGCAGGCCACCGACGAGGGCGATCGTTGGCCCCGCGAGCATCCCGGCGAACGCCGCCACCATACCCGCGGACAAGGCGGCAAGCCCGACGGTCACCGCGTGGTACACCACCGCCCGCCCACCACCGATCATCCACTGCAGGGCGAAGGCGGCGAGCGTGACCGGGCGCCAGCCCGCCCCTTGGCCGTCGGTGGGCGGCCAGTAGCTGGAGGACAGCAGCGCGGACAGATGGGTAGGACTCGTCACCAGTGGATTCCGCTGAACGATCCACACGTCGTCGTACGTGAAGCCGTTCACGATCGACGGTAGCGCCACCACGAAGGCGAGCAGGGCAGACGCGACGACCGCGTCACGAATCCGGAGCGGGCGCGCGCGCATCATGGCGGCAGACGTTCCAGCCGAGGGGGGGCCCCGGGAGCGGGGGGCGCATAACGGTAGAAGACGCGGTCGGGATAACGACGCCGGATCGCGTCGTTCCGGTTGCGGAGGTCACGCGCCCACACGACCGGGCCGTCCAGCGACGCGTTGTTCAGGTAGAGGTACGGGGCGAACGCAAGGAACCCGCGCTGGTCAAAGGCAATCTCCCGCTCGCAATCGGGCGCCAGGATGCCACTCGGCAATCGCAGTGCCAGGTCCTCGGTGCGATCGAGGCGCCCGCCGGGGTGTCCTTCCGCAGCCCGCGCTTCGAGCGTGTCCAGCAGATTGGCGCGCGCCGCGGAATCGGCTTCCGCTCGATCCAACACCTGCTCGAGCGTGCACGCGTCGACTGCCGCGTACAGGCGTGTAGAACGCACAACGGGCACACCGCCCGCCCACATCCGTGCGATGAGGCGAGTGCCCCACCCATCGGGGATCAGGACCACCGCGTCGTGCAGTCCCGCGGCAGCTCGTTCGGGATGGTAGTTGAGCGCCGGGGTGGAAGAACGGTAGGCCGCCAGCCGGCTTGGCGCGATCGCGGTCAGACCGACCGCCAGGGCGACCACCACGCCCGTCACCACCACCATGCCCCGGGGTAGCCCCGCGCGGGTCGTCGGACCGGTGCGGCGCAGAAGGACGATCGAACGGGCGACAAGCACCACGAACCAGGGAACGACGCTGAACAGCAACCGCGGTCCGTAGAACGTGTCTCGATGGAAGTAGAAGAAGAGAAGCCCCATCAGGCTCGCAACGGCCACCATGGGAACGGCATCTCGGGATCGCAGCTGCCGCCTTCCCACCACGAACCCCGCAGCGATGACGAACAAGACCGGGATCGGCAAATCGAGCAGGTACATGTTGAGCTGGTGCAGGTCCAACCCCGTCAGCGCCACGGCTCGGCGGAGGGTCAGTGGCAGCCCCCACGGCACATCGTGGAAGCCCAGCGCGATGCCCCGGCCCCAGAGACGGGTGTACCCGAACTCGGACCAGGAACCGGTGGTATGCGCGTTGAACCAGAGCGTCGGGAGTGTCGCGAAAACGCCGCCGACGGCGATGAGGCAGAGCGCGGGAATGCGCCGACGGGCTGCGAACAGCGTTACCAGGGCCACAGGAACGGAGGCCGCAACGGCATCCAGCGGCCGGAACGCAACCATGGCGCCCAGCGCCGCGCCCGCAAGCAGCGCCCACCCTGCCCAGCGTTGACGGTCCAGCATCGTCGCCGCGGCGGCCGCACCGACGCCGAGCGTGGCGGCCGGCACGTGACTCAACTCGCTCGCCGTGACCGCGACGACGAACGGGCACAGCACCAGAAGCAGCACCGACAGCCGTGCCGTGGTTTCGTCCGCCGCCCACCTGGCAACCCGATAGGTCATCACGACGAGCGCGGCGCCGAACACCGGCTGGAGCAGCCACCACCACCCCATCCACATTCCGACGGCGAGCACCGCCGGCTGTCCGGGCGGGTACTGGGAAAACCAACGATTCGGACCCAAGACCATCTGCAGCGTGGCGAAGTTCGCCAGCTCGGCCGGCGGAGGCACCCACAACCGACCCGCCAAGAACATCCGCGCCTGAAACAGCTCCGCGAAACCGTCCACGCTTCGCGGGTTCCCCGAGAAGACGACGAGGTTGACCACCAGCGCAAACACCACCAGCGTCGCTGCCGCCACCACTACCAGCTTCAGTTCGGACCACCGGCCAACCGTGCGTCGCCACGCATCGAGCAACCACACGGGCGCCCAGCCCTTGGAGAGGATTACCACCACCGCCGTGCACCCGACCACGACACTTGCGCCCCATCCCCACGTCTTCCACGCCGCGACGAGGAGGTCGGGATCGGCCCGCGCCCACCAGATGCCAAACGGAATCACCGACCACAAGGCACCGCCGACGGCCAGCACGCACAAGACGAGGGAGACCGCACCCCGAGGACGGTTCATTTCGTCTCGACGGTCCCGCGACGGGTCTTGGATATCAGGAGATTGAAACGGATGACGTGCCACAGCGCGGCAAGGCCATCGCGCCAGTTGATCTTCTTGCCTTCGGCGTAGGTTCGCCCGCTGTAGCTGATCGGGATCTCCCATACGCGGGCGTGGGCGTGCGCGAGACGGGCGGTCACCTCCACTTCCAACCCGAACCGATCGGAGACGAGGGGCAGGGCCTTCAGGACGTCCGCCCGCACCATCTTGTAGCACGTCTCCATGTCGCTCAGGTTGAGGTTGGTGAACATGTTGGAGAGGAGCGTCAGGAGACGGTTGCCGACGGAGTGCCAGAAGTAGAGCACGCGACGAGGTCCACCCTGAAAGCGCGACCCGTACACCGCGTCCGCCTTGTTCAGGCGGATGGGATCCAACAGGATCGGGAGTTCCTTGGGGTCGTACTCGAGGTCGGCGTCCTGGACCACGATCACGTGCCCGGTAGCGGCGCGGATGCCCGCCCGGACTGCCGCGCCCTTCCCTCGGTTCCGCTCCTGATGGAGTACCTGTTGAACCAGCCCCTCCTGTCGCAGGCGCTCGAGCATCTCGCCAGTGCGGTCGGTGGAGCAGTCGTTCACCGCAATGACCTCGAGCCTTAGCGGCACCTCCTGCAACCGCCGCACGGCCGTGTCGACCGTCCCCTCCTCGTTGTACGCCGGGACGATCACGCTGAGCGTGATGTCATTCCAGTCACTCGGGACCGTCATGACGAACGCCTCCCGATGGCGATCAGCGACTGGCCGAGCCGCCAGGGGACGAAGCGCTCGAGCTTGAACAGGGGCACGAGCGCATCGTAGAGGCGCAGGCTGCCCTGCGGGAGGAGCGATCGCTTCAGCACGCGACCCACGAGCCACCAGCCCGGCACACCCGCGAGGTTGAAGTACTCCAAGTGCCGCACATCCAGCTGCGCGTTGCCGAACACATCACGGAGCCCTCTGGGCGTGTACCGCCGATAGTGGCCGAGCGCACGATCCAATTGACCGTAAAGGGCCGGGACGGCCGGCACCAACAGCACCACGGCGCCACCGCGCCGCACGAGATCCCGCATGGCGATCAGCGCTGCCAGATCGTGCTCAATGTGCTCGAGGACGTTGAGGCACACGACGGTATCGAAGACTCCACCCCGCAGGTCCGGGGGAAGGTCCGGGAGCGTCAACGCACGGATGCGCACGTGCGCCAGGTCGCCGAATCGGCGCTCGAGATGTGCTCGGTAGGCGGGCTCCGTATCCGTCAGGAGCACCCGCTGTCGGTCGACGAGAAACTGCGACAGGTTCCCGATCCCGGACCCGATCTCGACGATCGCGTCGCCGATCCACGGTGCGATACGGTCGAACATCCAGCGATTGAACCGTGGCGCGACCGCCAGGCGCTCCAGTGTCGTCGCGCCGACTACGTCCGCGGCCGGGAGCGCCTCAGTCCGCATCAGCCGGGGACGCGTCGTAGCGGGAGAGCTTGCGATACAGCGTCGAGGGATCGATCCCGAGCACTTCGGCGGCCCGCGTCTTGTTCCCCGCCTCGGACTGCAACACCCACGTGATGTAGGCGCGTTCGATGGCTTCGAGCGTCGGATTACCGGGCGAACGCTCCGAAATCAGCGGCGTGGCCTTCCGGGTGCACACCCGCTCGGGGAGCGCCTCCGGCGTGATCTCCTCCCCCTTGCTCACCAGGGCCGCGTGCTCGAGCGCGTTCTCGAGCTCTCGCACATTTCCGGGCCAGTCGTACGCCAGGAGGACGTCGAGGGCCGCTTGCGACAGCCGCTTCACGGAATGGTTCCGCTCCCGCGCCAGTCGCTCGAGGCAGGCCTCCACGAAGATCGGGATGTCGTCCATCCGCTCGCGAAGCGCGGGGAGGTGCAGCGAAATCACGTTCAGCCGGTAATAGAGATCCGATCGGAACCGACCACGGCGCATCTCCTCGTCGAGGTCGCGGTTGGTGGCGGCGATGACGCGCGCGTCCACGGGGATCGGCTCGGTGCCGCCGACGGGCAAGGCCTCCCGCTCCTGGAGCACCCGGAGGAGCTTCACCTGGGTGGCCGGCGTCATCTCGGCAATCTCGTCCAGGAAGAAGGTGCCTCCCCTCGCCGTCGCAAAGAGCCCCTCCTTGTCCCGCACGGCTCCTGTGAACGACCCCTTCACGTGCCCGAAGAGCTCCGACTCGAGGAGCGTTTCGGGAAGCGCGGCGCAGTTGATGGGCACGAACGGCCCGTCACCGCGCTCCGACAGCTCATGGATATAATGTGCGATCACTTCCTTGCCGGTGCCGCTTTCGCCAAGCACGAGCACCGTGGAATCGGTGGGCGCGACTTGTTCCGCGAGCTGCAAGACCTCCACGAAGCTGCTCGCCGTTCCCAGCGGACGTCCCGCCCGCCGCTCCCTCCGTCGGATTTCGCGCCGGAGTTGCTGGTTCTCGCTGTGGAGCCGCCGCGTTTCGGCGGCGCGGCGCACGATGGCCACCATTTCGTCGTTGGTGAACGGCTTCAGGATGTAGTAGAACGCGCCCCGATTGACCGCCTCGATGGCCGTGCGCAACTCCGCCTGGGCCGTCATGAGGATCACGGGCTTTTGCGGGTCCTGCGCCTTGACCGCTTCGAGAATGTCGATGCCGGACACTTGGGGCATCCGGATGTCGGTGAGCACGATGTCCGGGTCCGTCTTCTGCAGCGCGTCGAGCCCCGCCTTCCCGCCCAGCGCCGTTTCGGGGCTGAACCCGGAGTTCTTGAGCAGGATGCGCAGCGAATCCAGAATCCCGCTCTCGTCATCGACGATCAATACGCTCGCCCGGGCCGCGGTCATGCTCCTCCCTCGTTGCGCGAAAGCGCCGGCAGTTGGACGGTGAACGTGGTCCCCGCCCCCGGCGCCGACTCCACCAGAATCACTCCCCGGTGCGCCTCGACGGTACGGTGCACGACCGCGAGGCCAAGACCGATGCCGCCGGGACGCCCGGACACGAACGGTTGAAACAACCGCGCGCGCACGTCATCCGGGATCCCCGGGCCGGAGTCCCGGATGCGCAGCGATGCTGCGCGCGCGGGGCCCGAGCCGTGGGGGAGCGTCGCGGCCGGCTCTTCGTAGACGTCCACGG